>Ga0105240_10000244_pt1 | contig 107739 bp, 101 predicted proteins | sample KBSC54metaG_FD_80426 | JGI IMG/M metagenome (GOLD analysis project Ga0105240, IMG submission 80426) | Corn rhizosphere microbial communities from Kellogg Biological Station, Michigan, USA - KBS C5-4 metaG | ecosystem: Host-associated > Plants > Roots > Rhizosphere > Soil | place: Michigan...
GACGAGGCCACCGATCACGCCAGGCAACTGGCGCGCCTGACCGAGGTGATACGTCAATTGCCAGAGCCTTTAAAGGCCGTCGCCGGCCTCTATCTCGAGGAGATACCGATCAAGGAGATCGCAGCGATCCTCGGCATCAGTGTAAGCAACACGTCAGTGCGACTGCATCGCGCCAAAACTTTCATCCGGCTGAACTTCGGAGCCTAGACATGAGCGAACCATCGCAAACCGATCCTTTCGCCACGCTTTGGCAATCCACGCCCAAACCGGACACCGGGCAGCTCCTGCGAGACCTGCAGCGGCTGCAGAAAGCGCAGCGGTGGCACAGCCGAATCCTCACTATCATTCTCTGTGGCATTGCATTGTTTTTTATTTTCGAGGAGGCCACCGGACGATCCGGTACCCACGGGCTCATCAGCGCGCTGTGGATCGCCTTCGTTGCCGGTGCGGTCGGATATCAGCGCGTGCGCTGCCGCTCCGTGGATCCGCTCGATCTCGATACGGTCAGCCTTCTCAAGCGCATGGTCACCCGGGCAAAGCGGGGACTCTTCCAGGCGCGCTGTCTTTACCTGGGAACACCCCTGGGCGCAGTGACGGGTGCAGTTCTGACGAGGGTTCTGGCACCAGGGGCGGCGCCGAGTGAGCATATGGCCCAATCCAATCTGACGCTGATGCAAACGATCGTCGGTCTGATAGCCCTGGTCGCCATGATCATCTCGGGACTCGTGCTGGCGCGCACCAGACAGCGCCAACTGCTGGAGCTCACCGGAAAACTGAAGTCACTGGAAGAAAGTCTGTAAGAAATCCCACGTAGCCGCGACTTTGGTTCCGACGGATCAAGATCAACACAGGTCTATCCGGCACCCACACTTGGAGGAACCCATGTCGAACGCACGCATCGCATCCATTCTTTTCGGTCTTGTCGCCGCCTGTGCTCTGATCGCCCTGGCCTGGTACCAGGCACATGGTGGCCACATGATTCTATTGACATCTGGCGCTACCGTCGCCGTGGTGATGGTACTTGCGCTGATGCGCTTCATACCTGCGCTGATTCGTCACCTGTTTACTAAGGGGAGCTGCGCCGCACGCCACTGACAGCATCCATGATCGATGCGCCAGATTCATTCGTAAAATATTTCGACACCTGTCTGCAGAGACGCTGAGTCCTCACTGCAAGCCGCTCCCCGATTCGTTGCGACCGTGCCAAAACGGCCATGGCATCGCCATCGACAAGCGAGTATTCAATGGGCCATCTCAAACAGAGATATTGACTGTTTGTATTGCCACGAGAAGGGGCATAGCGTCATGCGAAACTCGCGATCCATCACGCTTTATCTGGCCGTCGCCTTCGGGTTCGCATGGGCATTCTGGCTGGTCGCCTGGCTGATCAGTAAGAAACTCATTTCGTTCCCCCTGATTCCGATGTTGTTTATCGGATCGTTCGGCCCGTTTATAAGCGCAGCCGTGACGACATATAGCGATGGTGGCTTCCGTCGGATGACAGGCTTTTTCCGTCGCGGCTTCGATCCGCGAATGGGATGGAGTGTCTTCCTGGTTTCCTTCTTCCTGATGCCGACACTGGCGATCATTGTCGAGCTCGTACATGCACGACTGGCGAACCAGGCGCCGCACTTCACCATGACCTTGGCGGACTTTCCGCTAAGCTATTTGTTCCTGTTCGTGCTGGGCGGGACTCTGGCAGAAGAGTATGGGTGGACACTGCTGTCAGATAAGCTCGATGCGTTTCTGCCACTCAAAACTTCAACCGCGATCCTCGGCGCAATCTGGGCGCTGTGGCACCTGCCACTGTTCTTCATCGTGACCAAGGGCGCCATACAAGGGTATACGCCGTTCTACATTTTTTTCATTGCCACGGTCGCCATGCGCTTTCTGTTTTCCTGGGCATATCACCGCGGCGGCCGAAGTATCTTGTCCAATATGCTCTTCCACACCGCATCGAACCTCGCCTATAGCTTGGCAGCGATTGCACCCGCGCCCGAAGATCTCTCCACGGGTCGCTTGTGGATGTTCACCCTTCTTACGTTGGTTTCGGCTGTCGTCATCTGGATCGTGGCACCGCCTCGCACGGAAAGTCCCGCTATCGTCAGCACCTAGGATCCCTTGGCTCAGCCGATCAGCACGCCTGACAGCTGACCGGTTGCACTTAAGCTCTTTTGCAACTCTCACCATCACATGTCCATGCGGCTCAAAACCCGAGGCTCCATTGATCGAGGGTCCCTGTGTTTCCCTTGAACGAGTCATCCACCCATAGCTGCCATTTACCGTTGGCTGGAAAAGTAGAGGCATCCACTGTCCATATCTGATCGATGTTGGCGCCGCTGTCGTTGGGATCAGGCTGCTTCAGTATCGTACGGACCCCGTTTGGAGCTACCAAGGTGATACGCAGATCGCCACGATGCGGGTGAGTGATCTTGGCTTCCACCCTCAGCGTAGGTGGGCAATGGCCGCTGCGATCGCGAATGATGATCGGCCCCGCGACACTTCCCAGGTCCGGAATGGGCCAGACGAAATAGCTCGCATAGACATTGCCGCGTGGGGTACCCCAATACTGCATGACGTAATCGTTGAACTTCGCGATATCGAGGCTGCCCCAGCCGGTGCAGTAGTCCCATGTGAGAGTACAGCGATAGCCTGTAAAGCTCGGCGTCCCACCGGTGTAAATGCCGTTATAGCCGCCGACGATGTCGTGTGTTGGGGCGGGATCCCTGGAGAAATGCTGGTACATGCGTTCTGTCGGCAGGCCCAGGCTGTTGTTATTTGCCGATTGGATGCGCGCCCATATGCCGGCGAAAATGGCCGAGGCGTTGCCGGTTGCGCCACCGTAGTGCCCGCCTCGATCGAAGGCCAGGTCCGGTACGACTCGCATGGTCACTGCACGACCCAAGGCGTCGCTCTGCCAGATCGGCGCGCGCTCGAACAAGCTGGCACCGCCTCCACTGCCGTACATGTCACCCTGCCAGTAATCAAACGTGGCTGAGAAAACACTCTCGCCAACCCAGGTGAAATCCTGGTTCAGGGTTGCGTTCGTGGCTCCCACGGCAATCACATAGGGGGAACTGGCCGGTTCGCTGACCGAGTACTTGCTCAGATCTTTTTGATAGATAACGCCAGCGTAAGATTCATAAACACCGAAATCCCCTGAGGGCACCACAAAGGTCTGCCCCTGAGCCACCGCCTGCTTGAAAATCGCATCGTCCGCTGTTTGGGCGCCGGAGTTATGCGCCCATGTTTCGTCCTGGTTGTAAGCCGAATGAATGATCTTGGCGCGGTTGTCGGTCACGGCTCGGTTATACATCGCCGTAAGCGTTGCCTCCGTCAAATAACTGCCTACCTGGACCGCCCCGATATAGGCAGTCAACTTAGCCAATCCGCCGGACACGCCGACGATGGTCTCGGGCCAGCAACCCGGTGGCGAGAAGGGGTAAACAGTGCCCTGCCCCACCCCATCAGTGATGGGAACCAGGGTGGTGGGCACCCTCGGGAGATGCTCCTGATCGGTATAGGCATTGAGGGTATCGACCAGCCCGGACATGTCTCCGTTGCCCTGGCAGATAATGGCCACGCTCGTGTTCGCCCCGCTTGGCGTGCTGCCGGCGTTATAAACTTTCGTGTACTGAGCAGGGTCGGTAACGGAAACAGGCAGTGCGTTGCTCTTGGTTACCGGCGAAGTACTCTCGAAGGAGGCCCGCGGCCCGTGCACACTTTGCAGGCCAAGTACGGCCCCGACTGTACCGCCCAGTGCCTGCGGTACCTGCACTGACGCATCGTTGGCAAATTGTTGCTGCCCTTCGGGCGTCGTGAATTGCCTGATCTGCGTGCGAAACGCCGCAGCTATATTCGTCGCATTGCCATCCGCTGAAATCAGCAAATTATTCGGAGCGGGCTGGATATGGGTGAACCCGGCTTGTTGTAAATGCGCCATGACCGCCTGCAGTTGACCGTCGGTGGGTGCATAGGCCGCTTTGAACTGCTGCTGCGTAAGGAACTTGCCGTAAGCGGGGCTACCCGACTGATTGAGGTCATGTAAGAACGCATCGAGCTGCGCCTCGTTGCGCAGCTTCAGGCTGACCACGATATGCAGCTGTTTATCGGATTCCAGCGGAGTCACCAAGGCGTTCACCGGCGGCATATCGGCGGCATTGATCGTCCATGCCTGCGATGCGGCAGCAACCTTACCGGCCGAAGCATTACCTGACGGCACCAGGACGGCTTTCGTCTGGGTTTCCACCCAGCCGTCGGTAGCGTATGCGGACATGAATGCCGAGGCCATCAACAGAGCCAACGGCAACAAAGCCAGATTTGTGCGCCAGGACTTTTTATTCGAAACGTGGCTCTTGAGAGTCATCTCGCACTCCTTGGCTAAACTTTAAGAAGGGAGGAATCCAATGGAAAACGGCGTGGCCGAGCTCGCTCGACGAAGAGCTCATCAGCTACCGGATGAGACTAATATTTCAAACTGAAAAAAATGAGCCTGTGCTCAGTTTTCGAAATGACATCGGCATCCGGCAGACGCTGTTCATGTAGCGAAAGGCCGTGTGGAATCCCATCCGATAGCTCTTGATCAAACCGCATGGCGGCGATGAGCACTAACATCGCCGCCCCTATCCACTACCTGCGCAACTTAGAAACGCACCGACATGGCCAGAGTCAGATCCTGATCTACGGTACGCTGGCTGCCGGCCTGGCCGGTATAGCTCAACGAAACCACCGCATCAGGTGCCAGGGTGAAATCCAGGCCGGCGTCGAGCACGCCCACGTTGCGACTCACGACCAGGCCATTGAGATTGTAGTAGTTGCCGCCGGCACGAAACGCCAGCGCGTGATCGACGTCCACGTCACCCATGGCATGGCGCCAGCCGATGCCGGCTCGTGCATTCACCGGGATATTACCCAGTTGAAAGCTGTCGGCTACGAAGTGCACGCCAAGAGTGGAATAGGTCACATCGGCTTCGTGACTGCGGCCCAGGAGCGCCGCCGGGCTACCGGATTCGTGGAACGACTCGAAGTTCTGCCGCACCTGGGCAAGTTGCAGATAAGGCTGCCATGTACTGCCGCCCCAACGCATGCCATACCCGAGTTCACCGAAGACCTGAGCGGTATGTCCGTAGTAATCGGTGCCAACGTGGGCCGCGGCCAGTCCGGGAACCTGCACGAACCTGTCGGTGGAAATATCGTGGCGCACATAAGCTGCGCCGAGCTTGAGGGTGAGCGCGCCCCACTGGGTGCCGGCGTAAGCGCCGTAGGTGGTGTCGTGAGTGCTGGCGGTGGAGTCGCGGCTGTCGGCGGTGAGCGTCGAGTGGTCGTAGCCGAACAACAGGCCCACGCGCCAGCTATTGTGAAAGATCAACGTATCGACGCCGCCCATCACACCGCCCATGTCGCGCGTGATTGCACCGGCGTTGCCGTTGTTACCCTGCTGGCTCCAGCCACCGGTGGCCTGCCCCCACAGATGGCTGCCGTCGGCGCAACCGGCCGCGCAGGAAAGCCTTGCAAACGACATGTCGCGGGCGAAATGGCTATCCTCGATCATCTGTGTGCCCACCGCGGCATGAATCTCGCCGGACAGACGATCGTATCCGGCGCGTGCGCTGGCTGGGTCGGTTGGCCATTGGTTTTGCAGGGACGTCCGCAGCGGGTTACGCGCAGGCAGCGACTGCAAGGCGGTGGCAACCGCCACTTGATTGGGTGAGCCGGACGCGACGAAAGGCTGGCTCTGCGCGATCGCTGCAGAGAAAGGCGTGGCGACCGCGAACGCGGCACCGATGACCAGCAGGTACCCGACGCGTCGTCCGGCAAAATGTATGGATGGCTGATCGTGCCGGGCACCAACTCCCAGCGTGCCGAAATTACGGTTGCGGATACGCATGCATGGATCTCGATAATCGCCACCGGTCGTGGCAACTACCAAGTATCTTCACCGCACTGCAAAATTATGTGTTCGTGGATCTCGATCTCGCCGCTTATGCGGCAGAGATGCGGAGTGGTACACATTTACTTAAGCACCCATTTTGCGTGCCAACATGTGCGCATCATCGATGAAGCATCGCAGCTGGATGCTTGATCTGTTGATCAGTCCACAAATTTTGCTTCTGGGCGACGGCAAAGCGCTACGACTTAACACATGCATATACATACAGATGTCATGTCAGCTGGCGGTGTATGACATCTGTATGTAGCAGCTGTACAAACAATCGCCTCAGCGGGCGCTCAAGCCACCCGCATCCTGGGCCATTTCAGATAAGTCAGCCCGCGCCAAAGCCATTCCACCGGACCGAAACGGAAGCGCCGGAACCACCAATGGCTGAATAGAAGCTGCGCCAGGTAGAACAATACGGCAGCAAGCATGTTCCAGGCAGGACCGACACGCCCGTATAACCCCGTCACGATACCGCTGTAAAAGGTCACGAAGAAAATCGACTGCGTAAGATAATTGGTCAATGCCATGCGCCCCACCGGCGCGAGCCACAGTACGCGCGCCCGCCATCGTGGATGCTGGAACAGCAGCGCCAGGCCGGTTGCGTACCCGCAACTTGCCAGGGGCATGCTGACAAGATTTGCCAGCCTCAAGATCAAGTTCAATATCGTTTGCGGCTGGTCCGAACTGACAAGATGGTGCGCGACTACGCAAACCATCTGTGTCGTCAATCCCAGCGACAACGTCCATGCGCAGATGCGCCGCAGTGCTGTTTTTCGCTCGAGCAACGTCTGAACCCACCCCTTGCGCCACACATACAGACCCATCAGGAAGAGAGGCAGGCTGAGTATCACCGTGAACGGCACGAACGATATCCATTGACGCCACATCAGGCCGTTCTCACGTATAAGGCCGCCCAGATTGGCGTGTGCATATGTAGCGACGACCTGCTGCACCTTCGTCAGGTCCGGAGGCGCTCCGGTACTGGCAAGCCAGCTGAGTGCATTGATATGAAACTGCTTGGCCATCCAACGCCCTATCGCGAGCACGAATGACAGCATCCACAAGCATGCACCCCAGGCCAGCACTGTCTTTGGGGCTGCCTTGCGGAACCAGAACAGCAGGAAACCGGTGCATGCATAGGGCAGCAGGATATCGCCATCCCAGATCACGAAGCCATGGACGAATCCAAACAACGCCAACGCACCCAGCCGCCGCAAATAGAACCATGGAAAGCTTTGGCTGCGCGCTTGAGAACGCGTCATTTGAATCGCAAAACCAAGTCCGAAAAGGAAGGCGAATAGCGTATAAGCCTTCCCTGAGATCAACACATCCAATAGCGCCTGTACCCAGACATCGGGCCATGACGGAAAAACTTTTTCCGAGGCATCGTAAAGCATCAACGGCAAATTGAAGGCGCGCATATTGGCCGCCAGCACGCCAAACAGCGCAAAACCGCGTAGCGCGTCGACGATAACGAGGCGCTCATCGTCCAATACAGGACCCGCGCTCTTCGAGATCGAAACATTTGCGACTACGCCGGCTTCCTCTTTCTTATTCACGCAACCCCCCTGGCATTGAATCCGACAATTAGCCGGTCGGACCATACACCGTTAGGTTGATTCGTATAAGTGGAGGACGTCGTGCAAACCAAAGGCCGGCGACCATACATATGCCCGGCCCTGCGGCCATTACCCCCGACCACAGTCTCTGACCCATGGCACGTGCCACAGGAATCGCTTCTGCCATTCCCAAAGCCCGACCCATCTTCTCGATCCGGTGTCTGCTCATGCCTTTGCGACACGCATCACGATCTCCCCTGGCGTTGCGGTGCTTCCATAGACAACGTTGTCATTTTCCTTCAATACTCGAAGGCATCAGTGCTGTTGTACCCCCCATACACGTAGTTACGGACGTGGATGCGTCAAGCCGTGTCTCCGTGACAGGGAGGGATATCGTTGTCAAACCGCCAGCGTTATTTGAGCCCATACGGAGATAGCCCCATGAGTCAAAAGAGTTTGCCGAAATGGTCCACCTTGCCATTGAGTGCGATAAGCACAGCGATGGGCGCCGTGTTGTCCACCACCTTATTGACGATGACGCCGACACAAATGGCGCAGGCCCAATCGGCGCCCGCCTGTGCGGCGACATGGAGTGCATCGACGATCTATACCGGCGGGCGGCAAGCGAGCGAAAACGGCGTGAATTATGTGGCCAACTGGTGGACGCAGGGCAACGACCCGGCAACCAACAACGGCGGCTCCGGTAGCGGTCAGCCATGGACCCAGGTTGGCACCTGCGGCTCGTCAGGCTCACCGCCTCCGCCTCCGCCACCCCCGCCACCTCCGCCGCCGGCACCACCCGCGCCACCAGCCTCAGGAGGCAGTACCACCGGCACGATCAATTTCCACCTGCTGCTTGGCGCGGGGTCCGCTCAGGATCAACTCCCTCTGACCGGCGACAATTACACCGACCTGATCATGTCGAACATCATCGCCGGCGTCATGTATGGCCATCTGGTACAGGAGTACTACCCCGGCATCCAGTTCAACAAGGATTACACCTACGGCTCGATCCTGGCGCAGCTGCTGCAGGAAAATATCGCTACCCAGTACTACGTCAGCTCCAGCACACTGATTGATCCTTCACCCAATCAAGCCGCGGTGATGAGCGTTGGACAGGGCGGCCCGTACCAGATCAACAACTACGCCGCCGACATGGTGTCCGGAACCTATACACCGGCCGGCCATTCGCTGATCAACTACATCGCGATCCAGAAGAACATCGGCTACACCATGGCTACGGCGGCCACGCAATACAGCAAACCTACACCGGCGTCATTCAACAACAAGTATTACGGCCCGATGTTGACGGCGTACTTCCACTACAACGACTTCGTAGCCTTGATTGTCACGGGCACAGGGCCTGGCGGCTGGACCACGCCGTGGCAACCGGCTTTCAATAATGCGTTGACGAACTTCAAGACGCTGCCAAACAACTTCTTCGATGTCTTGTTGAACGTGGCCTACAACCAGGGCTACTACGGCGGCCTGGTGGGCAGCTATAGCAGTCTGGGCGCAACGGCCACCGCATCGACCGTCGCTTCGGTGGATTCGTACAGCTCAGTGTGGGGCGTGCAAGACACGTATCGGCAGTATCCCTATCAGGTTCGCTACTACCTGGACCAGATCTACGACAAGCCGATTCCGACCACGAGCGCAACCAATCTGGCCACGCCCACCAATCACGTGAGTTTCAATATTGCGTCGTTGCAAGGCGTGTTTTCCAATGTGTTCCAGACGCTTGCCTATGTGAACAAGTCAGGCGTCTCAGTCTACATTTCGGCGGCGCAAGCGCAGACGGCGTTCACCACCGCGCTGAGTCAAGCAGGTGTTGCCAGCACGGCAACGCTGGATCTGAGCAGCACGGCGGACCGGGCGAAGATCTTCAGCTTGCTGGAATATGCCATCGGCGATCTGGAGACGAATCTGGGCATGCCGTTCAACGCTACAACTCCATCGCAGCTTTAAAGCCGGTAGAAACCGGGGCATCGACTGAAAGGTTGATGTCCCGGCTCAGGTATCTGGGCGCTTGAGGTCAAAACAGGGAGACAAGCATCTTCGCCTGACCACTTAAGCTGACCTCACATCTAACCTTGAAGTGCTAGCCTGAATATTTCACGTGAACAATAGAACGAACCATCGGTGGGACTAAGCACAAATGTATGACTAAATGTATGAGGCGGGTCGTCATCTGTCTTGATTTGACCAAGCACGCTTATCAAAACCCCACCGTCAGACATTGGTTGGCAGTCAATTGAAGAAACAACATGTTGAATTCTACTGAATGATAGTCCGTTAAATTTCTCCATTATCTTTGCCTTTCCCTGAATTTGCTGCCCTTCGAAACTCATGATCGAGTCTTCTGCATAGAAGCCTGCCAAATTCGCCTTTGAGCTTGCATCATCGAATAGCGAGTAATATTGCTGAACGAAGGACTTCCCGATTTGCTCGTATTGCGGATTTAGTTTCTGACTATCCATTCTCTGCTCCCCGCAAGATAAGAGACGAAATACAGCCATAAAAATGTATAACTTATTATGTACTTATCCAGTGAAATGTTTATTAGTTATTTTTCCAACCATTTGCCCTAACTAAAACTGGCACGAATACTTGCGGACTGAAGTCCACGGGTAATTAGCTACCACCCGCCCCTTTTATGCATGGGTGCTATGTCAAAAAGCACCCACGATGTAGTCCCTCAGCCACCGATGTGCCGGGTCGCGATGGGAACGTTCATGCCAGAGCATCGCCATTTCGTAACCTGCGACCCCGATAGGCGCCTCGACCACGCTCAACCCAGGACTGTTACGGACCAGGCGCTCGGGCAGCATCGCCACCAGGTCGGTACTCTCCACAACCGACCTGACAAACATGAAATGCGGCACGGACAGCACGACCCGGCGCGTCATGCCCACCTTGGCCAGCGCATCGTCGGTCCCACCGTGAAATCCCCCGCCGTCGGGCGAAACGATCACGTGTTCGAGCTCGCAGAATTGCCGGAGCGTCGGCCGTCGCTTCAATCGCGGATGCCCTGCCCGACCCACGAGCACATAGCGCTCGGCGAACAGCACACGCTGGCGCAAACTTGGCGGGGCATCGTCGCGCGTATGAAAGGCCAGGTCGATATCGCCCTGCTCCGCCTGTCGTGCGATACGCGATGGCGTGAGCGCCAGGACAGCCAGACTCGTTCTCGGCGCAGCCACGCGTAGGCCAGCCAACACAGGCAACACGATCGTGGCTTCGCTGTAATCGGAGGCGACGATGCGCCATGTTCGCTCTGAACCCGAGGGGTCAAAAGGGCCGGAAGGTGCGACCGCAAGCTCCAATGCCTCCAGAGCCATGCGCAGCGGTTCGCGCAAGGCATCGGCTCGTGCCGTCGGCCGCATGCCTCTGGGGCCAGGCAGCAATAGCGGGTCACCGAATATCTCGCGCAGCTTGGCCAGGTGCACGCTGATCGAGGGCTGAGAGAAATTCAGCCTCTGCGCCGCCCGGGTGACGTTGTGTTCGGCAAGTAACGCGTCGAGGGTGACCAGCAGGTTGAGGTCGAGCCGCCGTAAATTATTCACGACTATACCTATAATTCTGACAATTAATTTCTAATATACCTCGTGGGCGCCTAAGGTGTCGTCATGTGCCACGGAGACCTCGCCATGAACGTACTTATCGTCTTTGCCCATCCCGAACCCCGCTCCTTGAACGGCTCGCTCAAGAATTTCACGATCAAACGCCTGCAAGATGCCGGGCACACCGTGCAGGTCTCAGACCTGTATGCGATGCAATGGAAAGCCGTGCTCGATGCCGATGACAGCACCGGTCGCGACGCCAAGGAGCGTTTCTATCCCGACCGCGATTCCAAGCATGCATTTGCCAATGGCCAGCAAAGCGCGGATATCGAGCGTGAGCAGGAAAAGCTGCGCTGGGCAGATGCGGTGATCCTGCAGTTCCCGCTGTGGTGGTTCTCGATGCCGGCGATTCTCAAGGGCTGGTTCGAACGCGTCTATGCCTACGGCTTCGGCTACGGCGTGGGCGAGCACTCCGATGTGCACTGGGGCGATCGCTACGGTGAAGGCATGCTTGCGGGCAAACGCGCGATGCTAGTCATTACGACCGGCGGCTGGGAATCGCATTACGGTCCGCGCGGCATCAATGGTCCTATCGATGACCTGCTATTTCCGATCCAGCACGGGATGCTTTATTACCCCGGCTTCGATGTCCTGCCACCCTTCGTGACCTATCGGACATCCCGTACCGACGAGACGCAGTTCAACACCATCTGCGAGGCGCTGGGGCAACGGCTGGACAGTCTGTGGACAACGCCGCCGATTGCCTATCGGCCGCAGAATGCGGGCGCGTACGAGATTCCTTCGCTAACACTGAAGCCGGAGTTATCGCCAGGGCAGGCCGGCTTTGCCATGCACGTCGCGCAAGCATCTCCAGATGCACCTGTGTTGAAAGACGAACCGGAACATGTCCACGAACTCGTCCAGGAATGCGCGACCTGATCTTCGTCCAGTCAGGCAAGCGTTGCCAGCACGGCTACGCTGGATCTGAGCAATACGGCAGACTGAGCGAAGATCTTCAGCTTGCTGGAACATGCCATCGGCAACCTGGGGACGAATCTGGGCATGCCATTCAACGCGACAACTCCGTCGCAGCTTAAATGCTCGGGGAGAGACCATGCAGACGCATGGCCTTGTCGTCATCATTTCCCGCCCTATGTCTCTGACCCAGAGCGTTTCGGCTACCGGGTCAGGCGGCATTGCCGCATCAGATTGACTTTGTTATGCGCTTTGCGCCCGTCGTTCCCTTTGCCTTCGCATTCGCGCGTAACTTCACCGCCGGATACTCGCCGAGCACGGCATAGTCCCAATACAATGTAATCCCCTCAACGCCCTCCCCGGCTGGCGAGGCGCTTATGCGCACAAGCTTGGCATCGAGTTCTGACGGCACGTCGGCGCTCCACGGGCGGCTATCGGGATAGGGGACAGATGTTCGGATACTGGCACCGAAATTGGTTTCGAAGCACAGGCCGGAAAGTTGACCGTCAGCCTGGCCGTAGACGGAAGCGATGTGCTCCTTCGGTTTGAGCAGCAATTCGTGGCACTTACCCGCTGCGCGACCCACCAGCGGCCCCCAGCCGGACGCACTCTGCGCCTGCACGCCTCGAACGCGCGAATCGGCGTAAATGCGCACGCCAGTGATCGGTTGATCATGGGTGAGGTCGACCGCGGCAGCAATGCCACCGCCAAACGGTCCGATCGCCGCGCGCACGGTCTTCGAGGCCGCCTCGCTGTTACCGGGAACAAACGAACTCCAGATTCTCGACGCAGCGAAGATCGCATCAAGTTGGGCATTGTATTGCGCCGTGACCAGTGCTTTGCAAGCCGGCAATAATTTGTTTGCGGCCGTATCCTGCTGACTGCGATCAAAGGGTGGAAACACGCGCCAGACGTACATCGTCGCCGCACGCCCTTCGCTTTCATCAGCGGCGTCCTTTACGTAGTAGTCGACAAACATGCCTCGTGTCGCCTCACTGCGTGAAACACCAGAAAGAAACTTCAGGCGGCGCGCCAGAAGTTCGGTACGAAATGTCTGCGCGGCCTTGGTGTACTCGGCAACAGCTGTCTTGAGTGAGCTCAGATGCGCGGCTGCGTTCGTATCTTCAGGCGTCTTTGCAATCGCCGCATAGTTCATTGCCCGCTCGCGCAACAGCGAAAGCTTGAGCGTACCCATGGTCATCAAATAGGTGGCCGTCTTCTCAGGCTCCTCTTTCCGGAAGAAGTTGCGATCCGCCATATTGAGTGCCACGATGACCGCGTTCATGAATCCGGCTTTCTCGATCCCTGGATCGAACTTGTTGTACTCGTCCAAATTGGTCTTGGCGCCTTCCAGCGCCGTCTTCAGCGCAATGACGCGCTCACGCGAGATCTTCGATTCGACCAATTTGTCGACATAGGCCGTGATCTGATCCCAGACCATTTGCAACGAGTCATCAGGCCACAGGTTGCCCGTAATGAACTTGATCGCGCCGCCGGCCGTAGGAATCAGGCCGACCGCACCCATCGTGATCTCACGCATGATATCCAGCGGGCGTTTGAAGGCCGGCAGCGAAGTCAACCCGATCTCGTCTGTCGCCAGGACCAGCTTGAATTGCTGGTTCTGCGAGTCGCCATTGAAAAGGTTTTTATACTGCACCACGGCCGCGGCAGGCGTCTTGACCGCACCAGAGACATCGAGACATTTGCCACTATGCTCCGCCTCAATGAAGTAGTAGCCGTCGCCCGCGTCAACCAGACGAAAACGCTGATTGCTACCGGAATGCCATTCACTCTGGACGACTTTCGCGCCATCGGCCACGGATGCGCCATAAATATCGACGACATGACCTGAATGTCGCGCTCGAATCGCAAATAGTCGCCTGCCGGCAGCATCGAACTTAAAGTGCTGATGATGCTCGTCTGCCGCCTCTGCCTGTTGGACCTGCGCATCGGCTGCTTTCGATGCGCCTGCGATTTCCAGCACTTTGCCGCTATGACGAGCCACGAGGTAGTAGTAACCGCTTGGATCGGGTGTAAACGCCATGAGATTCCCCCCTTTGAGGAACGCGATGTGTTCGTCGAATCTTTCCTGTCATGCCTGACAGACCCCTGTGTTCAGAATACTTGTGCAATCGCTAGCAGACCTGGATGCCGCCTTGCTCCTTGAAATAGCTACGCCCCCATCATCCCAGTCACTGCGACGGCGTTCAATCTAACACTCGTCGTGACGCGACTTTGTATTTCCTGCATGGCCTCTTCGCACAGCATGGAAATGTCGAAGCCCCGGATATGCTCAGGGTCGGCTGATGTGATCAAGAGCACCGCGCCGCGCTGCACCATGATTGCAGCACACCTTCAACTTTATCTGACAGCGGAGGGGTAGTTCACCAAGCGCCGAAAGACTTCCTGATTTTGCAGAAGCGGCTTCAGCCGGGCCCCACAGTCACGTCATGGCGTGTCGTGGCTGAAGAGAAACTCTGAAACTTTTTCCATTCGTCATTCCGGCGAAAGCCGGAGGGACTTTTCAACAGCGAAGCTGGTCATCTATTCCTCAGCGCAGACGCTTGCTACGCGCTACCTGACAAACAGAGGTCGAGGAATGGGTCCCGGCCTTCGCCGGGACGACGATGAAAACCGAGGTTATTCGAGGTTCCCTGAAGTCGGTATCTACAAAGACGACAAACTACCCGAACAGTTGTCACCAAAAGTGATGGCAACTATCAGCCGTCAGGGTCGATCAGAATCGAACACTCTAATTTGCAGCCGAGCAGGTGCTACAAGGCAGTTGCTTCCAGGCCTGAAAACGACCGGTTACTCCATGCTGCATGCCACCAAGCTCTTCTTCCGCCTTCGCTGCGGTCTCACGATCTCCTGCAAGTCGGGCAGCCTCGCTTAACCCGACCAACGAGGCAGCGCGCTTCGGATAGCGCAACAGTGCCCACTGAAAAGCCCGCATGGCGCTCTGTGGATGCCCTGCCCTCAGGTAGACCTCTCCCAACAGCTCGGCTGACGGCTTTACCGGAGCGGGCGGGCCATAACCTACGGGCAATTTTTCCTCGTCGCCGACAGCGGCTTGAAGCTGGCTTATCGCATCTTCCACTTTTCCATCCGCCAGAAGCTGCAAGGCTTCAAGCTGGGCCTGCATGACTTGAGCCGGTTTGATGCTCGCTGCGTAGGAGCTGGTAAAAAACGAATCGTGATGATGGCCTGTATCGGCCTTACCGGCGTCGTCCTGCGTAGCATGCTGTGTCTTCTTGATGAACTCCCCGATATCGCCAATGGCCTGCCTCACCTGCTCCGGCCGTTTTTGCCGCACTGCCGCCAGGCCCGTGGCAAACACGCTGTTTGCTGGCGCCGTGAGCTCTACACCCTGCAGATCGATCGACTCGATGCCCTTCAAATCGGCGGAGGTGCCGACATCTTGCCAATTGGGGGCGTTGACGATGTAGCTGGCCCGCATCATCGCGAAGTACCACTTGACCATTGGATCCGGGTTCACCGCATAGATCTTCGCCATGGTCTTGAGGCTATCCATCGCCTTGGCGATCTGCCCCTGTTGAAGGTAACCGTACTCGAGCCATTGAAGCGTATGGAGCCCGTGGATGTCATAACCGCCGGGTCCCAGGTTATTGCGCCGAACGCGATCAAGGCTGGCAGCCCACGATGCTTCATTGACGTGCACAAATTCCTTCCACATGCCAAGGTCGAGGTAAATGTGCGAAGGCATATGCAGCGCGTGCGCCGAATCAGGGGCAACGGCTCCATATCTATCGGCCGCCTCCCGCCCCAATGAGGCGTACCTGGGATCGTCGTAGCAATGAACCAGATAATGCAGCACACCTGGATGATTCGGATTCCGGCTATAGACTCGTTCCAGGACGTCGGATGCCTTCACATTGACGAGAAAATTCTCGTTCTCGGCCTTGGTGCCAAGGATAGCCAAGCCATAAAAGCTCGCCACCTCATCGTCATTCGGATACTGAACATAAAGTTGGTGCATCGCCTCCATGTAGGCCGTGTCACGCTTCGCTTTGTCTCCATCTCCGTAAAGCAGCCTGACCGCCGCGATAAAGCCTTTTTCGCGCGGCGTCAGGTTTGTTGCCGGCGCTTTGTCGAGATCAGCTAGGGCGTGCCGTGCAGACTCCAGATCCTGCTCACCCCAAAGCGGATGGTTGTAAGACATCGCCAAGCCCCAGTACGCCATGGCGAAATCCGGCTGTGCCTTGATGACGTCGCTGAATGTCTTCACTGCGTCTTCGTATTCAAAGTTGTGCAGCAATTCGACGCCGGTCAAAAAGGTCTTTTGGGCGCTAGCTGGGCCAGAGGTCGGAAAAACTAGCGGAACCCGCTTTGCTTGTGACGGAGGCGAAGCGTCCCGGCACCATGACGTTGCCGAGAACGCGAGAAAAACCAGGATGACCGCCATGGCGCGTGCCATAAGTTTCCACCGACTAATCATGACGCCTCCGCGAGAGCGTATTCACAACCATCAGAGAAAAACCGTGTACCGGATGTCCCGCACCGCATCGGTCTACTTCAATGCTGGATAACCCTTGTCTATCGCCGAGTTTTCCAGCTGATAGATGCGCTGGTGATACGTCTTGGCATCGATCACCACAAAATCCTTGAGCTTCATTTCACCAAGGGCCCAGCGCAGGTCGGCGTCTCCCGGATGCGTGACGACCTCCTTGATGGCCGCGCGCATCTTGTCGATCGTCTTATCGTCAGTCCGCGCACTGGTGATCAAGGGAAGCCCTGGGGAAACAGGGGTGTTAGTCAAAACCCGCGTCTTTGCCGCAAGCTCGGGATAGTCGCGCTTGATCAGGTCGTAGCTCACGCTGTCGATAGCCGCCACATCGATCTGTCCGTCGGCGACCATGCGAACGCTCTTCATATGCCCGCCGGTCGTTATCACCGACGCGAAAATACCCTGCTTGAGTTCGTTCGCCGAAAAACTCGCCGCCACCGCAGCGCGGAAGGCATTCATCCCGCTATTCGAACCCATCTCGTTCACGCCGGCCTTCTTTCCCTTCAAGTCCGCGAGGGCTTTGTACGGCGTATCGGCTTTTACGATAATGACGCTGCGATATTCCCCAGGGGCAAGACCATCATTGGTCGTGTAGACCAGGGTACCGACAATCTTGACCCCGCGCTGCATGAGCGTATGCGTGTACGGGTAGCCGCAGGTTTGCGACAAAAGAAGATGCTCGTCCTGCCATTGGTCGGCGAGATCGCCGCTGGTTCGTTCGAGTGCCATGGGCGCGTCCACACCCTGAGAGGCCAGTTTCTCTCTCAGTCGACTCCAAAAGATATTGTCGGCCTTCTTCATGGAATCCGACACTTCATACATGGGCAGAGATACCACGGCATTATGGGCGCCGTCAGACACATTGGCTCCCTGTTGTGCTTGGCTGTTTGTCGCAATCGCGGCAAATACAAAGCATGCCATTGCCGTATGGATGGAGTTTCGCCAGGTTTTTCCGGCTCCGCAAAGCAGCTTATCCATGACATCCTCCTGCCAAAGAAGAGCATTTGCCGATAACGCTGGAAAGCGATTTGACCTTAGCCGCTATCTACCGTTATCACGAGTCACGACAAACCTCGCTTCGGCACCGTAGCAACGATGAAGCTTAACGCCAGACATTTCCCCAGGGTGCCTTTTACGTTTCGCGATGTGAAAACCGTGCATACAGACGTATATGCGCCTATTAGCTGGCATTTCGCCAACTTAAACCACAAAAAAATACTGGATTCTCGTAAGAGCAACTTCAGCGAATCTCGAAAAACCTCCCTAGTCGTCATCCCGGCGCAGGCCGAGATCCAGTGACTTTGTGGTCGGTTATCGCGATATCCAACAGGAATCGGCTCTAGCGCGAAAACCGGAAACCGAAGCCACTGGATCCCGGCCTGCGCCGGGATGACGATAGGAAAGACTGAGATCCCATCGAGATTCTAAGCAAACGTATGCCGCAGCACCGGTGCCAAAATGGTACCGATCAGAAGCACCAGGAAGATCATCGCGGGAACCCAATTGAGCTGGGCTCGTATCTCCGCGATCACATACGGGTCCTTGAACCACGCAATGGTGTGGTTGTACACCGTGATCACCAAAATCAACATGATCAGCAAAAATGCGTAACCCAGCCAGAACATGCGTGACACGATATTGTCGGTCAGGACAACTTCCGGAAAGCTCGCCGCCACCGTGAACTGAAGTGCGATGGTGGCGAGTGCGGCACCGCTCAGCATGGTCGTTTTCTCCACAACACTATCGACCTTGAGCATCAGCACGATCAGCGGTGAGATCATGATGAACAGATAGGGCAAGAATATCTGCGGCGCATATTGGAGTGTGTTGCGCGTCGCAAGGATCTTTACGGTGAGATGTTCGAAGCTCGTGCCGTCCCAACCAATGCGGGTAGAGCGCTCGGGAGACAAGCCGGTCAAGGTCCATTGAGCCAGATGCACGGAACGGTCGATGACCGATGCGGCCTTTCCGCCCGAGCCGTAGGACAAGGTCAGCAGGTCGCGGTAGTAGCGGTCCGATGCGATGTCGATCGGGAACGCCTGGCGATCGAATGGAAAATCAAAATAATCGCTTCGTATATAGAAGCCGGCATTGACGGTAGTGATGACGCTGACTGTACCGTCGGGCCGAATTTCCACGCCGACTTCCGGTGTTCCCGTCGTACTGATCTGGTTGGTGAGGACGATGTGGGGGTTCCAATGGGTATCGAGGAATTGTTTGGCATCCGTGTCGGTGTGCACGATTTCTTCCGCACCCAGCTTGATCGGATCGAAGGCCAGACGAGGGTCGCGCCAGGTTTGATGAAACTCCACGGTCGCGTATAGCGTGTTCAGGTTTTCCTTGATGCCCTGAACATCCAGAATCGAAAGCGAAACACCGACCGGCATCGGCCGGGGGGCGTTCTCCGGCATTTCCTTTATGCTGGCTGCCCGGCTCGCGGATGAGCATATCAGCGCCAGCGAAAAGCCGGCCCACATGGCTATGGCCTTGCTGCGCATGAGCATCATGGCTCCTTTGCGCGCAGCTTCAGACGCAAACGATCCGCGACACCGAACAACTTACCCACTTCATCGGTCCGCCCCGGGATAGCCAATGGCGTGTTGTCCTCGCCATTTTCCAGCGCCTGCAACTTGCCTAACAGGTCGGTGACCGGTCGCAGCAGAAGACCGTTGAAAATTACAACCACCGCGCCGAAGGAAACAATGAAGCCAAGCAACATGCGCAGCACCGCCAAGCGCACGGCGTCGACAAACTCGGCGTTCAAGCCGGCAAAGCTTCGCGTTGCGATCACGAAGCCAATTTGCTGGCCACTGAAATCCATCAACGGCATGGTCAGCACGCCATATTCAATACCGCCGCGCGTTCGCGTCGTGGTTCGATTGCCACGCGTCGGCGCGAGTTCTTCAGCCGTCACAAGCGCACTTGTAACGTCCCAATCCGTGGAGTACACCGTGCGGTTCCCATCGATAAGCTGATCTCGAGCAGGCATGAATTCCTTGTCATTCTTGCGCGCCTTGTTCCATAGGTCTTCATTGATCAGGGTAGCCAGCTGCGTATCGGTAAGGGTGCCGATCTGCTTCAGCAGCGCCTGAAAATCCGACGCATACTCGACCACGCCGATGAGCCCGGCATCGTCCTTGATCGGCGCCACGGCGCGCACGGCCAGGCCCACGGGACCAAGTTCCAGGCCGCGCTGACTGGTGCCATGCAGGTTAGCCGCAATGATCATGGGCCGCGTGTCACTGAAATCCGTAATCGGCATTGCTGGGTTCTCGACGAACAGCAATGCCTGGGCGGGCGGTGTGAAGAACTGGATGATGGTTGCGCCATAGACGGCCTTCATGCGTTCGAACATCGGTTGCAGACCCTGCTGCAGCGCCGATCGATCGCCGGCACGGAAAGCCTTTGCCACCCATGGCTGATCCGCAATGATTTCGGCAGCGCCGGCGGAAATCAGCTCACGGTCCTGCAGCGCCGATGTCGTGATCTTCGCCACGTTGGCCAGTTCGTTTTCCTTGGCCGCGTTGAGCGAATGACGCTGCGCCGCCACGGCGAACAGGAAATTCATGGCGAATACGATAGCAAGGACCATACTCGCGATAACCATGACGCGTCGACGCAGGGACATAAAGACCTCCTGAAACGAAGGTAACCCACTGCCATAGCCTGAGCATTATCTAATGCCCCCGCTCTTTGCGCGGGCTGGATACTACGTCATGAATGAATATTACGTCACGATTGAGAGGCGCAACCCAAAACGGCACCCCGTCCATTCCCGCCCTAATCGCCGGGCAGAGCCACTATGCGTGCAATCAACCAGCAAAGCTGTTATCCGCGCCCCATAATCCATACAAAGCGGCGACATAATGGTTCTGATCGGCTATTGGCCGAGCCCCACCTTTGGCGGCAGGTAAATACTGGTCAACCAGCCTGCCCTCCCCGAAGGGACAATCGCAACCGGCCCTGGCCGGTTACAGCTTGTGCCCCCCCGCAAATGGCGGCTAGTCCTTAATTTGGCTGAACTTTCAGGAGTCTTCAGAGTTTTTCAGCCGGGGATCAGAGCAGCTTCAGGACTTCCGCGGCCCCGACAGGCATCGTCGATCCAGGCAACAGCCCATGGAGATTGGATCATGCGTGAAAGCGGCTTCGGCGACGCTTCGGGTAATCAGCAACCTGTCTGTGATCGGGAAAATACCGCAACGATGCCTTTGTACACATTGCGCAAAAGCGATGGCGCAATCGACGGCCTGCGAAAGCTCCTGGATCGCTATTTCTATTTGAGCATGTCCTTGCTTGTCACCGCGGTGGTGATTTTTGGCTTTGGCCAAACGATTGGGGTAAATCTGCTCCACCCCGATACGCCCCGGCCATTGATCCTGCATATCCATGCGATGGTCTTTTCGAGCTGGGTTGCCCTGTTCATCGCACAGTCCGGACTGATACGGTCATCGAGGGTCGCCTTGCATCGGCGGCTTGGCATATTCGGTGCCATGCTTGGCGGAGTCCTTCCCGTCCTGGGCTTAACGACTGCCCTGGTCATGCATCACTGGCACGACAAGCTCGGTAGCGCCACCCATGCGACGTTGAGCCTACCTTTCAACGACATGCTTACGTTCTCGGCCGCCTTCGGGCTGGCCGTTTACTGGCGGCGACGGCCGGAGTTCCACCGACGCCTGATGCTTATCGCCACCTGCTGCCTGACCAGCGCGGCGTTCGCGCGCTTTCCCGAGAGCATGGTTCCCGAGAACTTCTTTTACGTCTGTGTCGATCTGTTGCTTGTGCTGGGTGTATTGCGCGACCTGGTGGTCACCCGACGCATCCATGCGGTCTATCGGTACGGGTTGCCCTGCATGATCGTCGGTCAGGCGGTCGCCCAATACCTGATGCTCGCTGCGCCGCCGGCGTGGCTGATGATGACTCATCGGATCATGCAGTGGAGCGCATGGCTGGCCTGAGATAGCGCATCGAGTCTGTTCTTTTCCGAATCATTGTGGGAGTGGATGAAGCCGCGACGCGCGGTTGCGTTCCGATCTGTCGCGACTGAAGGGAACCTCGAATAACCTCAGTTTTCATCGTCATCCCGGCGAAGGCCGGGACCCATTCCTCAGTTACTGCTTGTCAGACAGCCTGTGGCAAGCATCTGCGCTGAGGCGTGGATTCCGGCCTTCGCCGGAATGACGAATAGAAAAGGTTCTTAGAGGCCCCCTGAAGTCGCTCCTACAAAGATTGCATGTCGAACGAAATTCTCTAAAGGAACGCCACAGATGAAGACATTGGGTAAATCCCTCTTTGTGCTGGTGTTGCTAGCGGCCGTTTTGCTATTGGGCTCTGCCAATGCCAACGCTGCCGACTGGACAAGCACCTGGATCACTACACCGCAGCCGCCAATGCCTGGCTCAGTCGATCGTTACCGCGCCCAGACCCTGCGCCTGGTCGTGCATGCCAGCGTGGGCGGATCGCAGGTGCGTATTCGCTTGTCGAACCTTTATGGCAACACGCCGCTGACGATCGGTGCTGCACACATCGCCCGCCGCGCGGATGGCGCGGATATCGACCCGGCTTATGATCGCGCGCTTACGTTTGATGGACGCACGTCCGTCGTGGTGCCGGCACATGCAACCGTGCTTAGCGACCCAACACGTCTGGAAGTACCTGCGCTAACGGATTTGTCCGTGAGCCTGTATTTACCGAAGGGAGCCACAGCCACTACCGGCCACATACTCGCGTTGCAGACCAGCTATGTATCGCGCCCAGGCAACGCTACGGCGGCTACACACTTTCCGATTGCCCGACGCATCGACACGTGGCCGTTTCTCACCAGTGTCGATGTGACAGCCACGCCACAGGCCTACGCTGTAGTCGTCTTCGGCGACTCTACCGTCGACGGCGACGGCTCCACGGAGGATGCCAACCAACGCTGGTCGGACGCGCTGGCGGTGCGCCTTCAGCACACCGGCCGGAACGTGGCTGTGCTCAATGCAGGTCTTATCGGTAACCGTCTTTTGCTTGGCAGCCCAGGCAACAAGCGGTACGGCGCTGCACTTGGTGAGGCGGGAGTTGCGCGCTTTTCCCGCGATGCGCTCGATCAGGTCGGCACGAAAGTTGTCATCGTGCGCATCGGCAGCAACGACATCGGCTTTCCCGGCGCATTGACGTCGGCGAGCGAATCCATCGATGCCGACAATCTGATCGCCGGCTATCGACGGCTTATCGAGCTAGCTCACCAACGTGGCACAAGCATTGTCGGAACTACCATCCCACCCTTCGAAAAGGCTGGTATTTCCGGGTACTTCACGCCCGCGAAGGAAGCTATTCGCCAGCAGGTCAACGCGTGGATACGCGATGGTGGCCAATTCGATGCCGTGCTCGATGCCGACCGGATTCTGCGCGACCCGAGTCATCCCACACGCGTGCTCCCGGCCTACGACAGCGGCGATCACCTGCACCCCAACGATGCCGGTTATCGCGCCCTCGCTTCGGCGCTGCCGCTGGAGACGCTCGACAAACTGGCTTCAGGCGCCATGCTGCCACCGACTGCAAATGCCAATGGCATGAAATAAGGTGGACGGGGTTGCCCGCAACAAACCCCTATTCGATACCGAACCTATCCATCAGAAAGTCGATCACGCTCCGCAGCTTTGCTGTGGGGCGGTGATCCTGGGTGTACACCAGGTACATCGGCGACGGCGCAAGCGACCAGGCGGGTAACACCGGCAGTAAACGCCCGGCAGCGAGATCGTCTGCCAGCACAACCTCAGGCTGCAGGACGATGCCTAGCCCGCGCAAGGCCGCCACGCGCAACGCATCGCCATGGTTGGCAGTGAATCCACCTTGCACGGCTACATTACGGACTTCTTCACCAGGACCGACCAGTCGCCAATGATCATGGTGACGCCAGTACGACAGGCCCAGGCATACGTGCTCGCTCAGCTGCTCGGGACGCTGCGGCGAACCATGGCGATTCAGATAGGCAGGTGCAGCCGCCATCACCCTGCGATAAGGCTTGAGAGGACGCGCGACCAGGCCGGTGCCATCGACCTCGCCAATATGGATACGGAGTTCGTAGCCGTCGCCGATCAAATTGTCCGTACCGTTATCCAACGTCAGATCCACCTGAACCTCGGGATGCGCAGCCATGTAATCGGCCAGCGCCGGCACCAGGCTGTGGCTACCGAAACTCACCGGCGCCACCATGCGCAGCAGTCCGCGCGGGTTGGCCTGCAACTCGGCGGCGCTGGCATCGGCCAGTTCGATCTCGGCAAGCGCCTGCTTGCACCGCTCGTAGTAAAGCCGGCCCACATCGGAAAGTTGCTGCCGGCGCGTGGTGCGATGGAGCAGTCGCGCATTCAAACGCTGCTCGATGGCCTGGATATGCTTTGCCACCATGGTCGCCGATACCTGACTGGCCTCAGCAGCGGCGGCAAAGCTGCCGCACTCCACCACCTGCACAAACATTTCCATGCCCGCCAGCTTGTTCATGATTGCAAACCCATAGGTTGGTTGTGTGCAAAATCATGGCAAGTTTATCAACGCCGGGCCCACGCGCATCATGCCCTCGCCCACCCCACCTCCGGGGTATCCATGAGAGCACCACCATGCCCATCCTACGTCTTGAAATGCATCCCGGCCGCACGCTGGAACAAAAGCGCGCCTTCGTAAACGAAGTAACCCGCGTTACCGTGGAAACGCTGAAGTGCCCGCCGGAAAGCGTCGATATCGTGATCACCGAAGTATCGCGCGACGCATGGGCCAAGAGCGGCAAACTGCTCGCGGACGGGTGATTTCCGCCATCGTCCGTCAGAGCCGCTGAAGGCCGAAGACCAACAGGCCCATCACCAGGATCACGAACACGATCTGGGTGCTTAGCCACAAGCAGACTGTGCGAGCAAGCGCCCCCGCTGCGCCTGAGCCGTAAGCACCGCGCAGGAGCATATACAGGTTTATCGGAACCCACGCCGCTACGCCGGCTATCGACACACCGCGCAGCGGATCGGGCAATAACCACGCCAGACCCGTGATCAGAAACACGAAGGCGAGGAACTGCGTCGACACCAGCAAGTGATCGTAGGCGTAGAACTGCCGCTGCCATGCATAAAGCAGCATCAGCTGAGTGGCGAAGATTGGGAGCAGCAGAATGGCCAAGCGGTGTGCCCAGGTGAACACCAGGAGCTCGAAGTATTCCGGGTTGGTCAACGCACGCTGGATGCGCCCGCGAATCCAGGATCGAGGGTCAGCCCACGGCGATACACGCTGCGCTATCGCCGCCTGATCTGAACTCGGCCTGGTATCGCGGTCCCCGTTGGCAATCTGCTCAGGCGTTTTCTTACCTGAAAGTATGTCGGCCATCTGGCTCGGCGTTGCTTCGACCATCCTGGTCTCGGAGCCATGGCGCACGGTAATCGTCATGCCGTGTCCATGAGGCATGCCGCTCACGGCGACTTCCAGGGACAGCATGAACAGGAAAAGGCTTATCAGGAACAAGCGAAAAGGCGGCACATGACGCGTGCGGCGCCCTTCCATGTGATCGCGCGCCAATTGTCCTGGACGAAAAAAGAGCAGCGGCAGCGTCCGGATCAATCTCCCATCGAGATGGATGAGCCCTTCCACACCTTCCCGCAGAAGATGCAGGATCGGACGTTTATGGTCATCGGTCGATTGCCCGCAGTCGGAGCAATAGCGACCGTGCAAGCTCGCTCCGCAATTGAGGCATGCCGTAGGGAGCGCAGCATGCCCTGCACCGTCTTCTATCGGGGACGGCGTGCTAGTGACTTGCATCTCCGACCCTCTGTACGATCACGTCGCCTTTGCGAGCACCAGGCACGACGGCCCACCCCTTGTTCAACGTGAGCCGCCAACCCGTGCCCTTCAACTTCGACGAATCGATTCCCGCGGACGAAACGAACGCCACCTTCTTGTCCTGATTGACCAGGGCATCGCTCTCCACCTCAAGTGCACCCCAGTCGTCGGTCAGGCGCATGGTGGGATAGACCATCCCAAGATTCCCCAGCGGTTGCAGGGTCTGCGGATTGAATTGATAGTTGCTGTGATGGAGCGGCAGGGTCAGCACCGGGCCATCGACAAGTTTGGCCTTCAGCGCCACCATACGCGCGGTTTTCTGCTGATCGCGTACCACCTCGCGAGCATGCAGCGTTCCGTCGTCGTAAATCGCTTCGCGAGCCTTGAGCGTGGCGAACGCCGGCGGCGGAAGCTTCAGCGCCGAACTCAGCATTTGATCCAGCCGCTGACCGGACCCAAGCTTCTTGCGCCAGTCGGGGTCGGCCTGATCCAGCAGGAGACCGTAAGCCGGCCCCGTGGCATAGGCAAAGGATCGAACAAACGTGGGTGCTTGCACAAAGGCGGAGAGATCACCGATGGCGTAGCTGGTGCGCGCCTCGGGCGTATCGAGCCCCAATCTCACGCCGGTATATTCCGCCACACCCTCGTTCGACTCGAGCGCGTTCTCGCCTGCCGCTGCATTCGGAAAGAGTCGATAGCGTTCACGCCGGAACAAGAGTGCATCGGCAATCGCCACTTCGCGACCGGCACGTGTCGACGCCTGCAACGCCTTGGCCAGGGCGCGCCATTCCAGTTGCAGCAGATAACGTCCGTCCAGGCTATCGAGATGCCGATTGTCGCCATCGGTCAGCACCATTTTCAGATCCGGCTGAATGCGGTGAAACAGCTCGTGCGCAATCATCACGTGCCGCTTGGCGACATCATCGGGCAACGGCCACAAGATCTCGGTCCATCGGGTACCGGCCCACTCGATCGAGGTATTGGCCACAATCTCCGACGACGGCAAGACGCCGGTAAACGCCGGACCAGCAGCCTTCAGTACGCCGTTACCGTCGGCCTGATTGGCCGTTACGGAACGGTCCTCCGGATCGATCAGCAACATCGGACCGCACAGCGTATGCCCCCATAAGGCGCCCGCATCGCGCTCGCAGATGATCCTCGCCTCGTCGAAAACCTTGGCCGCTCCATCCAGGCTGACAGCTCCCTTGGCGTGCGTGACAGTCAGGCTGAGAAAACCGATGCCTACGGCCAGAATCCGGGAGAGCGAAGCGCGAGTCGATGACATAACGACACCTCTACGATGAGCATCGTAGCCTTGTACGATGACTGTCGTACATTGTCAATCCAGCGCGCGGTTTTTCAGCGGCGAGCCTTCCACTCGATCCTGCCCTGGGGCGTCACCGTCAACGCCACGATCGGCTGCTGCATGGCCCCCATCAGGATGACGCGGTCGTCTTTCTGCAGGATGCGATCCTGCGATAACCGCTGCTTCTCGACCGACGCTTCGATGACACGCCCATGCTTGATCTGCAGCGCGAACGATCCCGCGGCATCGTGGGCGTCGATGGAAATCATCGGCCCGAAAGCGCTGGCGTTGTAGACATCGGCCATGGAGGGATCGACGCGCCCCAGCCGCCCTGCCCAAAGTGCTGCAAGACAAAGCATGGACAGTGCCATGGCCGTCATGCACAGACCGGCTGACATTGAATGTGGACGTCCAAGACCAAGCAGGCGATGAACACGAGCCGTAAGCTCGCCCTCGCTTGAAATCGCCATGCCAAAACCGGGCCGGACTCGCTTTTCCGCCAGTCGAACCAGTGCGTGAGCAAGACCTGTCGCCGACGCACCGTGCTGTATGGCCAGCGCATCGCAGCAAGCTTCGCGCTCACGCGACAGGTAGCCATAGAGTGTCCACGCCGCTGGATGGAACCACAGCAGCGCAAGCTGAAATCGCTGCAGCAGGTTCCAGCCGAAGTCGCCTCGCCGCACATGTGCCAACTCGTGCAGCAGCACGGCCTCGTATTCCACATGCGACAAGGAACACGCCAGGTCGCGCGGAGCCAGAAGCACGGGCCGCCACCAGCCAACGATCTGGGGCGTCGTGATGTCGGCCACCTGGACGATGGGAACGGCCACGCCGGTCCGATGACGAGCCAACCGATGCACAGCGTCGACCAAGGCCTCAGGCGCAGGCTCACTACGCAACCGTGCGATTCGGCGCGCGTCCAGCGCAAACCGCAGCAGCATCATTAACGCACCCGCAAGCCACAGCATCACCAAGGGCAGGCAGAACCAGAACGCCCGGCGATAACCCGCCATAAGCAATGGCAGCTCCGCTACAGGCGAACCATGCGTGGCTGGAACACCCATCCCCGAGACCGTCCAATACAGGACCACTACGGTCGATGCCGGCAAGATCGCCAGCGCCGCGAAATGGATGCAGGCCAGGCGATACCGCAAGGCGGCAGTCGCGTTCGCTGTTATCCGCTCCCAGGCCAGCCAGGAAAACACAACAAGACCACCCTGGACCGAGGCGGCCGCCAGTCCCCACACCCCGAGCCGAACGAGGTACGCGAGGGTGAATGAGCTCACGACGAATCGCCCTCGAGCTTTTCGATCAGCGCCTTGAGCTTGGCGAGCTCATCAGGAGCCACTGGCCGCGCGTCAAGCGCCTGCATGGCCAGCGCGAGAGAGGACCCGGCGAAAGCGCTGTCCATCCAACCGCTCACCAGTTGATTCAGAGTGCGGCGTTCGGAAACCGCCGCAGCGTAGATGTGCTGTCGGGCGTCCTCCGCCCGCGTCACCAGCCCCTTCGCGAGCATGTTCTGCATCAGCTTGAGCGAACTGGTGTAGCCGGTCTCGGTATCGGCGTAGACCTCTTCGTGAACGTCGCGCACGGTGGACGGGCCTTTACGCCAAAGCACACGGAGGATCGCCAGTTCCGCAGCAGTCGGTGCCATCACTTTCATCGCTGCAGAATGCAGCGGTCGTACGGATCGCGCAAGGGGTATGAGAGGCCCGGCGCGACACCGCACGCTAAACCCTTCGGTCACGCATTGCATCCAACTTCGCGCATTCATTCACGGCCCACCTGCTTCGACCGGGACATATCGCGGAGGCTACAACGTGCCCCTTAAAGAATTCCTTCAGATCGCTCTCGCTCTGACCCTGCTCGGGTCGCTTTCCGCCAAAGGCGAAACCATCGATTCCATGGTGAATGTCGGCAACTACGACCTTCATTTTCATATCGTCAAAGGAACCGGTACGCCAATCTTGTTCGAGTCGGGTGGCGGTGACGATGCCACCGTGTGGCGCGATATCCTGCCGGCACTGGCCGATATCACCCACGCCACATTGATTACTTATGACAGGTCGGGATTTGGCCAGAGCGGACTGGATCCGCAGAGCCACGGTATCGTCAATGGAATAGCCGCGCTGGAAAAAGGCCTTCAGTCACTGGGTTACAACGGCGACGTCATCCTGGTGGGTCACTCATTTGGAGGTTTCTACAGCACGCTGTATGCCGCCAGACACCCTAAAACGGTGAAGGCCGTTGTCCTGATCGATGCCAATATCGTCTGTTTCTATACGCCCGAACGACTGGCCTCGACACAAAAGGCCATTGATGAGTCATTGCCGAAACTCAAGGACACCAAGCCTGGAGCATATTATCAGTCCAGTGATTTCAGCCGCACTGTTGAAGTCTTAAGGGACACCTCACTCCCTTTTCATATGCCGGTTATCGACATCGTTTCCGAGAAAACGCCGTTTTCGGAAAACGCCGACATCCAGGACTGGAAGCGTTGTCACAAGGAATTCGGTGACGCGGCGCATCGAGAAGGCATCATCGCGTACGAATCGGGACACTACATCTTCAAAGAAAATCCTGCGCTGACGATCAACGCCATTGTGAAGGCTTACGCCAGCACTCTGAGCGATGAGCAGCACCTGCCGATACTGGAACGTAGCCTCTCCTACAACCTGGACGCAGCCAATCAGGCAAAGAAGCAGCAAGCCGATTACAACCACTCCGAAGGTGGACTGAACGCCTGGGGATATCAGTTGATGAGGCAAGGAGAGAGGCAGCAAGCCGTAGAAGTGTTCGAATTGAATATCGCGATGCATCCCAGGAGCGCCAACGTCTACGACAGCCTGGCCGAGGGCTACGAAGCACTCGGTAACAAGGCACAAGCCATCACCAACTATAAGCAGTCATTAATATTGAATCCCGACAACAAGCACGCGAACGAGCGGTTGCGGACACTGCAGAGTTCCAATTAGCGAACCGCTCCGATGTATCCGGCACCTCTCATGGTTGCACCTGGCCTTTTCACCGTCGCCGATGAATCGGCGACGGTGACGGCATGGTCAGACTAGTTGGCGCCTGAGGCCGCCTCGCCCGAGCGAGGCACCACAGTGATCGTCACCTTCGACGGATGCTCGCCGTCGTGATGCACGGCGTTCTGTGCGATCACGCCCTTGACCTCGTCGTAGTTGTTTCCACCGGTGTTGAGGTTGCGGTCGAAGCGCGGGAAGTTGCTGCTCGATATGGCAATCCGCAGACGGTGGCCGGCGAAGAAATAGTTGCTGGTGTCGATCGGCTGGAAAGTCACCTTGTACACCTTGTCCGCCTGCATCCATGCCAACGGCTTGTCATAACCGTCGCGATAGCGCATGCGCTGGATGTTCTCGGTGATGTTGAATGCACGGCCGTCCGGATAGACGTCCATAATCTTGAAGGTGAAGTCGGTGTCCTTCGCGCTGGAAGATACATACAGGGTGACGGTGATGGGGCCGCTGACTTCGGTGCCTTCCTTGAAGGGTTCGGAGTTGTAGACCAGGATGTCGTTGCGGGCCAGTTGCGGATTCTGGTCGTACGAGCCGAACTTCACCGCATTGCCCTGGCAACAACCGCCACCGCCGAAGGTGGGCACCGGGTTGGCCGGATCGTAGATGAACTGGTCGGGATGATCGGCCGCGTCCGGTGCGGCGGTCAGGTTGCCATCGCCGTAGAGGGTATTGGCCTTGCCCTGACTGCTGAGGAAAAACTCTTCCGTCTTTGCGCCCACCGGCGGCCAGGTCGTCGATTTACGCCACTTGTTCTCACCCATGACGTAGTACATCACCTTGGGCTGCTTTTCGAGGATGCCGTTGTCCTCGCCTTTCAGGAAATGATCGAACCAGCCGTACACCAGGCTGTCGTAATCGAAGCGCGCATCGCCGACGCTGAGGTCGCCGATCATGGTGTCCTCCGTGGCACGTGTATAGGCGCAATGCAGCACGGGTGCGATGACTGCGTACTGCTGGTCGGCGATGGCCTTCGGCGCATGACTGCGCACGTAGTTGTAAGCAGCCAGGTTCGGCGATACCGAGACATCGAACCAGCTCATGAACCACAGGCCCGGCTTCTTCACCGGCATGGTTTCGTTCCATAGACCGCCCTTGGTCCAGGCCGGATCGTTCGGTGCACGCGCGATCATGTTGCCGCCCGTCGCCACCGGTATCTTCGTATCGAAGATACCCGGCGGGCCGCCTACCGAACGCATGATGTCGTTCTCCGGCAAATGCCAGAATGCCTTGTCCCAATCCACCGGCGGCGACTGCGCATCCAGGTCGAACATGCGCGAGACACGGATCAGCTCGGCCTGCGAGGTATTGGCCGGGAACATCGGGCGCACCTGGTTCTGTTCGTCGTACAGCCAGTCGATGAAGAGCATCTGTACCGCGCCACCGCGATACCAGTTGCCCTGTTCGTAGTACGGCCCAACCTTGCCCACGCCGGCACCGAAGCCCTGCACATTGAAGGTGGCGAGCCCCGGGTCGTCCTGCGCCACCACGGCCATCTGCCATTCCGCCGTCGACGAACAGCCGGTGGTGCCCACCTTGCCGTTCGACCATGGCTGCGAGGCGAGCCATTTGATTTCGTCCGAACCATCGGTCAACGGCGGTCCGAGAATGTCGTATTCGCCTTGCGAGAAGTAATGGCCGCGCTCGTTCATCTGCACATAGGCATAGCCATGCTTCACCGCCTCCAGTTCCCTGGTCATATCGCGCGGCGCGCCGATCTTCACGTCCCAGAAATTGAAGTTATAAGGCGTGCGCGAAAAAATGATCGGCACTTTGCCCGTCGCATTCTTCGGCCGGTAGATGTCGGCAGCCATCAGTTTGCCATCGCGCATTTTCACCATCACCTTGCGGTCGATGATGGCGATCTGCTCAAGCTGCTTTTCGAGATCGTTGCGCTTGGCGATCAGCTGCTGCTGAGGATCGAGGCGTTGCTGTGCGGCGGCTGGAACGGCGGCAAGCAAGGTGAGCATCGCGCCGGCGAGGCACGTACGGAGGTGCATGGATGACATGAGGTTCTCCCTGGATACCTGTCGAGTATGTGACTTTGGGCAGGGAGGGAAACATGACTAATGGCAGGGGCGGCATTCGTAGGAAAACACGACGCGAAACCTCCCCATTCTTTGTAGGAGCGACTTCAGTCGCGACAAGCCGTGACGCAAACGTGGAGCTCGATTGATGGGAATCACAAATAACCTCGGTTTTTCCCATCGTCATTCCGGCGCAGGCCGGAACCCAGTGGCATCGGTTTTCAATTTTCGCGATAGAACTGACTTTTGCGGGCTCTTGCGACAACCGATCACAAAGTCACTGGGTTCCGGCCTGCGCCGGAATGACGAGTAGGGAGGGTTTGTCGAGGCTCCCTGAAGTCGCTCCTACAAAAACTCGGAAACCGTCCGGCTTACTCGATCGCAGCAGACACATCGGCAACAAGACGCACAAGTCCCTTGATGTCGTAATTCGGCGGATCGACCGTGGTGCCCAGCCTGACAATGACCAGATGTTTCGAGGGCACGATCACGATACGTTGCCCTTGGGCACCCGATGCCATATACGCGCCTGGCGGCATCCCATTGATACGCGCATGGGTGTCACCCGCCGCTGCCACGTTGGTCCAGAACCCGGCACCGTAGGGACTGTCGAGTGTCGGGCTGCTCGAATAGACATCCCACTGCGGCGGAAGAATGCGCTGGCCGTTCACCATGCCGCCGTCGAGATAGAGCTGTCCGAAGCGAGCCCAGTCACGCGCCGATGCGTAAATGCGGGTCGATCCAACCAAGGTTTGTGCGCCGTCGAATTCCATCAGCACATGGCGCATGCCGATCGGATCGAACAACTCCTTGTGCGCGAAACGGATCAGTCCCGCAGCACCACCAGCGACGTGGTCACGTATCACGCCCGCAACGAGCAGCGTATTACCGCTGGTGTATTCCCATGTCTGGCCGGGCGTAGCCTTGAGCGGGGCCTCGGCCGCATACGCGGCCATGTCATGCATACGGAAAAGCATGATCGACACCGGATCGAATCCACTGTCCTCTTCGGCAAGCGAAAGTCCCGATGTCATGCGCATGAGTTGATCGAGTGTGATCCGGTGACGTGGATCGCTCGGATCCTTCCATGCCGTGATGGGCACCGGCGCATGGATATCGAGCTTGCCCTGCCCGACCAGGATGCCTACTAATGCATTGACGACGGACTTGCTGACGGAAAAGCCCAGTTGCGGTGTATCGGGGCCGAATCCTTCGGCGTATTGCTCGGCAATGATGTGTCCCTCGTGCAAAACCACAATCGCATGCACATAGCGGCGCGGACCTGTCGCCGGCTCCTCGAATGCGCGCGCCAATGCATCGCGGATGGCGGGACTACTCGGCGTTACAACGGCTTCGGTTTCAGCCACCGGACTCGCCGCATCGCCGGCAGCCTGCAAGGTCGCGGCATCGGGCGTCTGCCAGGTTAACGCGCAGCCATAGGAGGGATAGTAGGTTGCAACGTTTTCAAATCTTCCATGCCAGTCGGTGGTGATGCGGCGATGCACTCGATCCACTGAATAGTGCAATCCAGGCCGCAGCAAGGCCAGGCCCTTGTCCGCGGCGAAGTTCTCGGCAAAGACACGATCCGGCGCGAGTCCGGAAACAAACACGCCAGAACAAAGGACGTCCGAAATACTCGCCGTGCCGACTCGAATGGCATGGTCGGGGCGCTTCCAGATGCACAGTCCCGCAAGGACAAACACCACGATGCAAAGCACGCGGACTGCGATCGACTTCCTCGATATGGCCACCCACGCCCCCTTTCCTTTTGTGGGTTCGACACCCGGCCACGAGGCCCGGCATCGAGCAGACGCACATATAACGTCTTAGCCGTGCTTCTGTCCAATCGCTTCCAGTTCGGCAAGAACGTCGTCCGAAAGCGCCAACTCGGCCGCAGCCAGGTTTTCCTTCAGGTGCTTGAGAGACGACGTGCCGGGGATAAGAAGTATGTTGGGTGCGCGCGCGAGCAACCATGCAAGGGCAACCTGCATCGGCGTCGCACCGAGCTTTTGCGCGACGGCGGACAAGGTCTCGGACTGGAGCGGCGAGAAGCCGCCAAGGGGGAAGAAGGGAACATACGCGATACCCTTCTGGCCAAGCTCGTCGACCAGCGCCTCGTCATGCCGGTGCACGAGGTTGTACTGGTTCTGCACGCAGACCACGTCGGCGATGCGCTGCGCCTGTGTCACCTGCGCGGAGGTTGCGTTGCTCAGGCCAAGGTGTCGTATGAGACCCTGTCGCTGCAACTCCGCCAGCGTCGTGAACTGCTCGTCGATCGAACCCTCGCTGGGCGCGTGCACGTTGCCCATGATGCGCAGATTCACCACATCCAGCACGTCGACGCCGAGGTTGCGGAGATTGTCGTGCACGGCACGCGTCAGGTCGGCGGGGCTTTGTGCCGGATTCCATGACGCGTCGGCGCCACGCGTCGCGCCGACCTTGGTCACGATCACCAGGTTCTGCGCATACGGATGCAGTGCTTCACGAATCAGCTGGTTGGTGACATGCGGCCCGTAGAAATCGCTGGTGTCGATATGATCCACGCCGGAGGCCAGCGCTTCGCGAAGCACCGCAAGCGCCGCGTCGCGATCTTTCGGTGGCCCGAACACGCCCGGACCGGCCAGCTGCATGGCGCCGTAGCCTAGTCGGGTCACTTTGCGGTCACCCAGCGAAAAACTCCCCGACTTCTTAAGGTTGCTCATATGGACTCCAGAAAAAGGACGAACGGAATGTTGCCAGGGCTGGACTATAGGCACTTACCAACCGCACGATAATCCGATGAAATCGGCACGGGTTGTGCGGAAGATCGAACAATGGCAACAGATCTCCAGGATCTCTTTGCATTTTTGGCGGTGGTGCAGGCAGGCGGCTTCCGCGAAGGCGCGCGCGCCAGCGGCACTTCCGCCTCCAGCCTGAGCGAGGCCGTGCGGCGCCTGGAAACGCGCCTCGGCGTTCGGCTGCTCAACCGTACGACGCGCAGTGTCTCGCCGACCGAGGCCGGCGCTCGCCTGGCCGAACGGCTCGTACCCGCCTTGGGCGAAGTGGAAGCCGCGCTGGACGTCGTCAACAATTTCCGCGACCGACCAACGGGAACGCTTCGACTCAACGTGCCCGCTACCGTTGCCCGCCTGGTGCTTCCTTCGATCGTCACGCCGTTCCTCAAGGCCTATCCCGAGATCAAGCTGGAAGTGATCGTGGAGGATAGCTTTGTCGACATGCTCGCGGCAGGTTGCGATGCCGGCGTTCGCTACGACGAGCGGCTTGAGCAGGACATGATTGCCGTTCCCATCGGCCCGCGCTTTCAGCGCTTCGCAACTGCGGCGTCTCCGGATTATCTCCGTGCCAGGGGACGCCCTGAGCACCCGCGCGACCTGCTGGGCCACGCCTGCCTGCGTGGGCAATTTGCCAGTGGCGCCATGCCCATCTGGGAGTTCGAGCGCGATGGAGAGATCATACGTGTCGATCCCAGCGGCCCATTGATCGTTCGTCTGGGCGCCGCGGTGGATTTGGCCGTCGACGCGGCCATCAACGGCCTGGGTGTGATCCATTTGTTCGAGGACTGGTTACGCCCCCACCTGGACAGTGGCGCGCTCGAGCCCTTGCTGGAACCGTGGTGGCAGACATTCACGGGCCCCTTCCTCTACTACCCCGGACGCCGCCATCTGCCGGCGCCGCTGCGGGCATTTGTCGATTTCATCCGATCGCGCTGATCGCAGCGGACGCGACTATTTTTTTGCGGGCGTCACTGCCGGCTCGACCCGCCAGCTATTTAACAAGGTGCGGGTTTGCTCCAGCACGTTCGCCTTGATCAAAGACCCCTTCACCGCGTCGATCTCCTTCCATCCGAGCGCATCGAGGCAAGCACCGGGAGGGTGATAGAACGGCATGATCAGGCCTTTGAGGGTAAGCGATCGGATACGCGTGACCGGATCGTTGGCGCCCACACCGGTGATGCGCGAAAGCAGCGACAGGGTTGCCTTGTTCAGCGGCTGCTTCAATCGTCGAAGGAGCAGCTGGGAGGCGACATGGGCCTCTTCGTCGCCGAGCGACCGGGCAACGAAGAGTCGCTTTTTCGACGCATGCGGTTGTGAAAGGACACTCTCCAGGATGACCTCCTGGATGCCGAGGAACGCGTCGATCAAGGCATCCATGCCGGCATCGCCCTTCAGCGCGGCATTGGCCTGCCGCATGGACGGCGCGAAACGATCCCTGAGATCGTTGGTGATGTATTCGGCGCACGCGTGGTACAGGCCTTCCTTGTTTTCGAAGTAGTACTGCAACGCTGGCGCGTTGACCCCGGCGGCGGTGGCGATATCACGCGTCGAGGCGCCGGAAAAACCATGTTCCCCGAACAGCTTCACGCCGGCATTGATGATTCGCTGGCGCGTCTCGTCGCCACGTGCGTAACCGCCAGCCGATGGGCGACGTGGCCGTTTGGTTGCACTCATGCGCTGGCTCTCATACGGGTCTCTCTCCTGCTTGCATTCCAAGGATAGCACTTGACAAAAATATTCCAGTCGGAATAAATATTCCACTTGGAATACTTTCGGACAACTACGCATGCCTGCTACGACCGGATCAGCATCGGACACCGATGCCTCGAAAGGTGCTGCCGCTCCGCCGGCTCGCCCGTCCAAGATACGTCGCTTCCTCCTGCCCGCTGGCGTTGTACTGGCCATCGCCGCCGTACTGGCCCTCGTTTACTGGTGGCTGGTGGGCCGCTTCATGCAAAGCACGGACGATGCCTACCTGCAGGCCGATAGCGTCATCGTCGCCCCGAAGGTCAGCGGCTATGTCACCGACGTCTACGTCGGCGACAACGTTGCGGTAAAAGCCGGCGATCCCCTGGTACGGCTGGATAGCCGCCAGTACCAGGCGACGCTGGATCAGGCCAAGGCCACGATCGATGCGCGCAAGGCGGATATCGAACGCGCCCAGGCGGCCATCCCGCAGCAACGGGCCGCTATCGAGCAGGCAAAGGCGCAACAACAGGTGGCGACAGTAAACATTCGCCATGCCGAAGACGAAGTACGCCGCTACGGACCGCTGGCAACGACCGGCGCCGAAAGCGGCGATCAGCTGTCGGTCCTGATCACCAACCGCGACCAGGCACGCGCGACACTTGCCGCCGACACGGCAGCGCTTGACCAGGCCCAGGGACGAATGGCCGATCTCGACGCCCAGCTCGCGCAGGCGCGGGCCCAGCTGGAAGTCGCACAGGCATCCGCGCGGCAGGCACAACTGGATCTGCAGGACACCTTGATTCGCAGCTCGCTTGACGGGCGCGTCGGAGACCGCACGGTCCGCGTGGGGCAGTATGCGCAACCGGGCACACGGATGATGACTGTCGTGCCGGTGCAGAGCATCTATCTCAATGCCAACTTCAAGGAAACCCAGGTCGGCCGGATGCGTGCTGGCCAGCATGCGAGCTTGCATGTGGATGCGCTGGCAGGCAGGGATCTCAATGGCGTGGTGGACAGTTTCTCGCCAGGCACTGGTTCGCAGTTCGCGTTGCTGCCGCCTGAAAATGCGACCGGCAATTTCACCAAGATCGTACAGCGTGTTCCGGTACGCATTCGCATCGAGACCGACGAGCAGACACGCAGACTGCTGGTTCCGGGCCTGTCAGTAACCGTGGAGGTGGATACGCGTCCGGCAGGCAACGATCATGGCTGAGACGGGCGCTATGCCTGCAAGCCACCCCGAGCGCGCCAGTGCCGCGGACTGGATCGCCGTGGCCGCCGGTTCGCTCGGCGCATTGATGGCGACGCTCGATATCTCCATCACCAACTCCGCGTTGCCGCAGATCCAGGGTGAGATCGGTGCCACCGGCACGGAAGGCACCTGGATCTCGACCGGTTATCTGATGTCGGAAATCGTGATCATTCCGCTGGCCGCGTGGCTGACGCGGGTGTTTGGCCTGCGCAAATTTCTGCTGGGCGGCGCGGCGCTGTTTATCCTGTTCTCGATGATGTGCGGCATGTCGCATACGTTGACGGCCATGATCATCGGCCGCATCGGCCAGGGCCTGACCGGCGGCGCGATGATCCCGACCGGCCAGACCATCATCCGCAGCCGCCTGCCGATGTCGCAGCTGCCGATCGGCATGACGATCTTCGGCTTGATCGTGTTGCTCGGCCCGCTGCTGGGGCCGGTGCTGGGCGGCTGGCTCACCGAAAACATCAGCTGGAGCTGGTGCTTTTTCATCAACCTGCCGGTGTGTATCGGCCTGATCGCGTTGCTGTTGCTCGGTCTGCCGCCGGATCACCCGCAATGGGATGCGCTTAAACAAGCCGACTGGCTGGGCATCGTCGGACTCTCGGCCGGCCTCAGCTCCTTGACGGTGGTGTTGGAAGAAGGTCAGCGCGAGCGCTGGTTCGAATCGGACATGATCGTCTGGCTGAGTCTGTTGTCGCTGGCCGGCATGGTGCTGATCGCCATTTCGCAGTTCACCGCCAAGCGACCCGTAATGCGCCTGAGCCTGCTGGGCAATCCGCGATACGCCAGCGTCATTCTTATCGTGCTGGTGGTCGGCGCGGTGTTCTATTCGGTCATCTACCTGATACCCCAGTTCCTCGGCTTGATCGCCGGATACAACGCGGAGCAATCGGGTTGGGTGATGCTGGTATCCGGCGTACCGGCGTTTCTTATGATGCCGCTGCTGCCACGCCTGCTGGGCAAGGTCGATTTCCGGATCATGGTCATCACCGGCCTGATGTGCTTCGTGGTGAGCTGCATGCTGGACATCCATCTGACGGCGCAAAGCGTCGGCGATGATTTCTTCTGGTCGCAGCTGGTTCGCGGCGCCGGACAGATGCTGGTATTCATGCCGTTGAATCAGGCATCGATGGCAGCGGTGAGCCGGGAAGAAGCCGGCGATGCCGCGGGTGTCTACAACATGGCGCGCAATCTCGGCGGCTCGATCGGGCTGGCCGTCATCGGTACCGTGATCGACCGGCGCAATACGTTTCATGTCGCGACCATCCGGGAATCGCTGACGGCCAATTCGGTACTGGGCCAGGATCGTCTCGCCGCCAATGCAGCCGGCTGGTTCGCACGAACCGGCGACATGGCCTACGCGAAGATGCGCGCACTCGGCCAACTTGCCCTGCAGATTCAGCAGCAGGCGGCGGTGATCACCTATTCGGAAGTTTTCTACGTGCTCGGTATTGCACTGCTGTGCTGCATCCCGCTCGCGTTGCTGTTGAAGACGCCGAGCTATGGCGCGCCGGCACCCGCTGCGGGCCACTAAGGATTTCAGTCATGCGTACAACCACTTCCCATGCGCCGCGCGCCTTGTTTCTAGCGCTCCTCGCCTCACTCACGGCATTGGCGGGCTGCACCGTTGGCCCGGACTATCGCGGCGCACCGGATGTCACCGGAACGGGGCACGCCAATGCCTTCGTCCGCGCACCGTCCACAGGCATCACACCGACGCATGCGCCAAGCCAATGGTGGAATACCCTCAATGACGCGCAGTTGACGGCATTGATCGACGCAGCGCTGGCGCACAACCAGAACCTGCAAGCCGCGCAGGCACGTCTGCGCGAATCGCGCGCGCAGCTGCAACAGCAGCGTGCCGATGCGTTGCCGACGGTATCCGCCGATGCGGCCGCGCTACGTGCTCGTAAACCGGATATTTCCAGCCTGCAGACATCGCAGAACAACACGACATCCCGAGGACAAGGCCCGTTGCAGCTGTACACCGCCGGCTTCGATGCGTCATGGGAAGCCGATCTGTTCGGCGGAACGCGCCGCGCCATCGAGGCCGCGTCAGCCCAGGCTGACGCGGTCAATGCCGATCTTGCCGATACGCAGGTATCGCTGGCCGCCGAAGTGGCGCAGGCATACATCAACCTGCGCGACCAACAGCAACGCCTGGCGCTGGCCAATCAATCGGCGGAACTCGAACAGCAGACGCTCGTCCTGATTCAGCAGCGACGCGCGCGTGGTGTCGCGGGCGATGCGGATGTCGAGCGTCAGACCACCCAGGTGGAAAACACCCGCGCCACGCTTATCCCGCTGGATGAGCAGATTACCGAGTCGCTGGACCAGCTCGCCGTGCTCACTGGCCAGGCGCCGGGCGCACTTGATCATGAGTTGTCGACGCCCGCACCTTTGCCCGCCCTACCCGCCAACGTGCCCATCGACGACCCGGCAAGCATGCTGCAGCAGCGTCCGGATATCCGCGCCGCCGAGCGTCGACTGGCCGCGAGCAATGCGCAGATCGGTGAGCGCACCGCCGATCTGTTTCCCAAGGTGACCATGCTGGGATTCATCGGAACCAACGCCGCCAATCCCGGACACCTGCTACGAAATAGCTCATTTACCTGGCTCGGCGTGCCTTACTTGCAATGGGACGTGCTTGATTTCGGACGTACGCGCAGCGGTATCCGCGAGGCCGAAGCGAGCCGCGACGAAGCCAGCGCCCGCTATGCACAGACCGTGCTCGCCGCGTTGCAGGACGCCAACAACGCGCTATCGCGCTATGGTCACCAGCGCGAAAGCGTGGCTCGCCTGCAGAAGATCGAAACATCCGCCGATCGCTCCGCGACATTGATGCGCCAGCGTTACGGCGCCGGAGCATCCTCGATGATCGATCTGCTGGATACGCAGCGCGTGCAATTCTCCGCGCAGCAGAACCTCGTCGAGGGACAAGCCAACCTGCTCAAAGACTTCGTGTCGCTGCAGAAGAGCCTCGGACTAGGCTGGCTTCCGGCCCACGATCAAGCACTGAATTAAGCAGATCGTACCTGCGCCACCTGTCGGGCCACGTTGTCAGATATCGTCACGCGGAAGCGGCGCGAGGAAATCGAATATCGGCTCAAGGACCAGCTCCGGCAGGCTTTCGGCGATGCATTCACGCAGCACTCGCCAAGCCTCCGGATCGACCGAGGCGCGAGCAAGCCCCTCGGCTTTTGCTTCGGCGGACGGCCACTGTGTGTAGCTGTACCAAAGATCGTCCGGGCCACGGTGCAAGCGCGAGCCCAACGAACCTCGTTCGGCCAGCAGTAACTGCGTGATCCGCGACCAGGCCTGAACAAAGGCCTCTTCGGATCCTGGATGCAGCCGCCAACGGTAGATCGCGCAGAACGCGGGAGAAACATTACCCATACGTCTCCAATCAGGTCGACCCAACAGGCCAAGCCTACTCCGCCGCCAGTCGAGCCGCTGGCCGCGCCAACATGTAGAACGCAGCGATATGCGTGATCATCAACAGCGGCACGTAGATGACCGGAATCGCATAAGCGGCTCCCAACTCCCCTGCCACGGCAGGAAGATTAGCCTGGACTGCGTGGTAATAATCCAGCAGCAAGTCGCCTATCCCAACGATATTGAAGGCGACGACGAACAGCCAAAAGAGTGGTCGCACTCTGACGGTGAGAAGCGCGAGCATGGCGAGCAACCCTGTGGCCAGGTCGGCGTACGCGGCGAATGCCGCAAAACTGCCCGGTAGATGAGGGCCGACGACACCGGGCATCACGAACACGAGCCCGAAGAATCGGAAGCTATGCAAGGTTGCGATAGCGCGCTGCGCCTCGACCCGGTCCATCGATCTGAGTCGAGGCGAGATGTACACGCGATAGCAGAGCAGCCAAGCGACGTAACCCAGGACGAGATGGGCAGTAAAGATGTTTGCGGGCGACATGGGGACCCCCATCGACTTTTAGTGGCCGCCCCTCGGATGGAGCGCCGAACGGTTCTGGTACCGTCCGGTACCAGTCGAGTCATGCTACGGTACCCACCAGTACCAATGCAAGAGGTCTTTCGTGAAGAAGCAGCCTATCGTCGAGCCCGGTCCGCAACCGGTGCGGGAACGGATCCTGCACGCCGCGATGGAGTCGTTCATGGAGTTCGGCTATACCGAGGCAAGCACCTTGAAGATCGCAACGCGCGCCCAGGTGTCGAAGCGGGAGTTGTATGCCCTGTTCGGCAACAAGCAGGCGATGCTCGCCGCGTGCATCGCCGATCGCGCGGGACGCATGCGCCTGCCGAACCAGCTCCCCCCGCCGTCCCATCGTGAAGAGCTTGCGGCCATGCTCTCCAAGCTCGGCGCAACCGTCCTGCGCGAGGTAAGCCACCCTGGCGTCATGGCGGTCTTTCGACTGGCCATCATGGAAGCGCAACGTGCGCCGGAGGTAGCCGCGACACTGGAGACCGCTCGCGAGTCGATACGCACCACCGTGCGGAACATCCTGGTGCAGGCGCAGTCTGCCGGCATGATCGGCACGGGCGATCCGAGCGACATGGGCAACCGCTACCTCGCCCTGCTCTGGGGCGACCTGATGGTAAGTCTGTTGCTCCGTATACGCGACGCTCCGGACGCAAGGGACATTGAACGGCGAGTCAGAAGCGCCACTGACGATTTTCTTCGTCTCTATCCCGAGCCGAAAAACCAGACTCGCCGTGCCACCGCAAAGAACACTCCTCGGCGCTAACCGACGCGCAGGCACTTGTATGCAGGATAGGCCAAGCGCAACCTCGCTATTCATCCAACAGGTTCGACGGGAGACCGATGGTGGATGCTCAGGATATTCGGGCTGCCATTGACCGACACTGGGCCGCATCCGCGGCAGGCGATCAAGTGACCGAGCACGACATCTATCACGACGATGCCGTGTGCGAGTACCCGCAGTCGGGCGAGATCATCCACGGTCGGCATAACCTGCAAGCACTTCGCAGCCATCACCCCGGCAAACCATCGGGGTTTGTCGTTCGACGCATCGTCGGCGAGGGCAATCTGTGGGTTAGCGAATATGAGATCACCTATCAGGGTAAACGCGCCTATACCGTGAGCATCATGGAATTTCGCGACGGAAAGGTATCGCACGAAACCCAGTACTTTGCCGATCCCTTCGATGCTCCTGCTTGGCGTGCTCAATGGGTCGACCAGACGACGTGATAACGGGTACCGCGATCTTATTATTGATGGAAATCGATACGACGTTTCGAATCGGCATCCTCGAACACCGCCTGCTCCATACGCCACTGCCCCATCGTTTCGACGGCCTCGATATAGGCGGTCCCTTTGCCCTTGGGACCTTTCGCGCTGAAGGAGAGATTCGCTTTGCCGTCAGTACCTGAGAACTGGATGTTGCCCATCGGGATACCCGTGGTCATCGGCGTGCCCAAGACCCTCGTGACTTCGGGGTTGCCCTGCAATTGAACAACCGCCAGCTTATAAGCATCCGAGTTCTTCATCGTCGTCGTTATGGCCATAAAGAGGCCGCCGCCGAACACGACAACAGCCACGGGAGCGATAACTCCCCACATAGCCCAACTCCGCTGCGCTCGCTTGAAATGATCAACGCTCTCCCAGCGGCTGTTCTGCCACGCCCATGCGCTCCCCTTGGCACCCAGAACAAACCACATGACGATGTTCACACCGGGTACGAGGATCAGCAGCGCGATGAAGGTGTTGTTTCCTATGCCCCATATCCAGGTCATAAGGAAAGCGCCCCAGTTCCAGCGATCAATTTCCGGCGGCACCACTGCATTGCGTCCGCCACCCGACGTGTTTTCCATGTTGTCCCCTTGAAGAAACGTATTGCTCGTTTTGCTCACTTTACAAATGTCTGCGCCAAGTCGAAGCGGACAGTCGCCGATCAATCCCACCAACACGCTATGGGCCGGACACCTGCGGGCACGTCATACGGCTCGTACGCCTGATCGAGGAAGCCACGCCATGTTTCATCCGGCCTCATCGATTCAGGAAACCAGTTCATGACCTCCTCCGCAGGAGCTGTCGTCATCACATAAACCGTATCCGTGAACGGCCATTCGGGTGCGTCGAATGCCGTTATCTGAACGCGTATGTCGGCCACGTCATTGCGTGAGGCGATGCGACGGAATACTTCATAGAAGTCCTGAGGCGTTGGGGTCGGAAAAATGTTGCATCCGATACTTCCGACTTCATCGTCGCCCTCGAAGAATTCCCCAATGCTCAGCAGTGGTGTTGGTGTATCCGGGTCATCCGGATGACCCAGGCGACCAACCCGTTCCGTTATGCGTTCCAGTGGATTCATATCAGCCCCTTTGCGACCATTTCGAGTACCGCCATGGAGGACTTTAAAGCATCCACCACACGCCCGTGCATAGTCGCCCGGACGCTGCCGTTCCTGGTAGCGTTACCAGGCATAGGACTGATGAGAAGGCATCTGTGACCGCCACGGTTGGCGCAGATTGTAGCCGCCTCGCCATTCTGTAACCCGATTCGACGAGAATCATTCCAAGTACTTGCGAAACCTGCTGCTACACGGACGCAAGCGAGATACCCGCCAACTGGAGCCTCTTGTGAAAATAGCTGACGTCAAAGCCAATGCGTTTGCGATGCCGCTTACGAGCCCGGCCTTCCCACCTGGGCCGTATCGCTTCGTCAATCGCGAATTCCTTGTCGTTACCTATCGCACCGATCTCGATGCGCTGCGCGCCGTAGTGCCGGAGCCGTTAGAGATCGAAGATGCGCTGGTGAAGTACGAGTTCATCCGCATGCCCGATTCGACCGGCTTCGGCGATTACACCGAATCTGGCCAGGTGATCCCGGTCAGTTTTCGCGGCCAACACGGTGCTTACGTGCATTCGATGTACTTGAACGACCACCCACCGATAGCTGGTGGTCGCGAATTGTGGGGTTTCCCCAAGAAGCTCGCGAGCCCCGTGCTGGCCACTGAAATCGATACCTTGGTCGGCACGCTCGATTACGGGAAGGTTCGCGTGGCCAAGGCCACGATGGGGTTCAAGCATCGGGAAGCGAATCGGGATGCCGTGCTGGCGGGGCTTGCCGCGCCGAATTTTCTCTTGAAGATCATTCCGCATGTAGATGGAACGCCGCGTATTTGCGAGCTGGTGCGTTATTTCACTTCGAACGTGACTCTCAAAGGGGCATGGACGGGACCGGGATCGTTGGAGCTGCACCCTCATGCGTTGGCACCAGTGGCCGATCTGCCTGTGCTGAAGATCGAATCGACGATGCATTTCATCGCGGATCTGACGCTTGAGCTGGGTACCGTGGTGTATGACTACCTTGCTGAAGGGAACTCCGAATAACCACCTATCCGTCATCCCGGCGCAGGCCGGGATCCATTCCTCAGTACCCGCTTTTCAGACGCCGTTTGGCAAGCCTCAGCGCTGAGGAGTAGATCCCGGCCGTCGCCGGGATGACGGGTAGGAGGCGGTTTTTCAGGATTCGCTGTAGTCGCTTTAGTGATCGCTTTTTTAGGCGCAGTCACTGCTGCGGACGCTTCATCCGGAAACGTTGCGCTGTGCCGACGGTGAAATAATCCGCCGGGCCGCCCGCCCGAAGGATATGGCCGGCCTCACCCGTGTCGTACACACCGTCCTTCAGCAGACTTTTGTCGATGTAAACAGCAACGACCTCTCCCAGAGTCAGCCACGTATCAACCGGTTGCCCGACCGTATCCGTCAGCTGAATGAGCTGCGTCAGTTTGCATTCGAACGACACTGGGCTTTCCAGAACGCGTGGCACGCTGATCAGACGCGACGGCGCACGCGTCAATGATGCCAGCTCGAATTCGTCGACGTCAGGCGGCACGATCGCCGAAGTCATATTCATCGCCTCGGCAAGCGAGAGCGTTGCCAGGTTCCAGGCAAACTCACCCGTTTCACTGATGTTGCGCACGGAGTCCTTCCATCCGGTACTGGCAAAACCGACGATCGGCGGCTTGTAGTTGAAGGCGTTGAAGAAGCTATAGGGCGCGAGATTCACCACGCCATCCTTGCTCATCGATGAAATCCAACCGATGGGGCGCGGCCCTACGATGGCATTGAATGGGTCGTGCGGCAGACCGTGGCCATCGCGTGGCTCGTAGATATGAAAATCGCGCATGCGGTGCGTGCCTCAGCTCAGCTTCTCAAGCAGCGTCGCCAACTCCGACTGCTGCGCCGAGTTCAGTCGGGCCAGCCGGGCACCGAACGCACCCGACAACAGCGCAAGTCCACGCGTCATCGTCTTACGTCCCTCGGAGGTAAGGATCAACCGATGGCGACGCAGATCCGTAGCATCGATTTCACGACGCAGAAAACCTGCTGCTTCGAGCCGTTTGACATACATCGTCACGGTGGGCTTGGGCATGCTCAGGATACCGGCCAGCTCCGCGGGATGCGGATGCGCATCCACTTCGGCGAGCAGAAACAGCTCCTTCACTTCCAGTCCCAACTCGGCAACCTCAGGCGCGACGCCGGTGATCACCGACATCATCAGCCGGTAATTGAGGGACCAGATCTTTCCAACATCGCTTTTTGGCATGGGCGCTTGATCTTCAATTAGTTCAAGAATAAACTATCGTGAATTGGAACTAGCTCAAGATTGTACAACGCCGTCAACTCGGAGAGCCGCATGTCCCTCGATCACTATATAACCCTCGGCCGTTCCGGCCTGCGTGTCAGCCCGTTCTGCCTCGGCGCGATGACCTTCGGTGAAGACCTTGGCTGGGGCTCCAGCGTGGAAGAGTCCCAGCAGATCATCGACCGGTTCATCGAACTCGGCGGCAATTTCATCGACACCGCAAATTTCTACACGAAAAGTCATTCCGAAAAGATCATCGGCGACCACATCGGCCGCCACAGCGCGCGCCGCGATCGCCTGGTGCTGGCAACGAAGTTCAGCGGTAACCTTTATCCAGGCGATCCCAACGGTGGCGGCTCGGGCCGCAAGTCGATCGTTGCGGCGTGCGAAAATTCGCTGCGCCGCCTGCAGACCGATTACATCGACCTGTATTGGTTGCATAACTGGGACAAGCACACACCGATCGACGAGACCATGGCCGCGCTCGACGACCTCGTACGCGCCGGCAAGGTGCGCTATATCGGCGTCTCCGATACCCCCGCGTGGAAGATCGTCGAGGCCAATGTGACGGCGCGGTTCCGCGGCTGGTCCGCGTTCATCGGGCTGCAGATCGAGTATTCGCTGCTTGAACGGAGCGTCGAGCAGGAGCTCGTGCCGATGGCGCTGGAACATGGCCTCGGCATTACGCCATGGTCGCCCCTCAAGAGCGGCGTGCTCAGCGGCAAATACACGCGTCACAACGCCGGCCAGCTCAAGCCGGATCGTGGCTTTATCGCCGATACGTTCATCGACGAAAAAACCTACGCGATCGTCGACGAGCTGGAAGTCATCGCCAAGGCGCACGAGAGTACCGTGGCACGCGTCGCCCTCGCCTGGGTGCAGTCGCAGCCCGGTGTCACCTCGACGATCATCGGCGCACGCCGGATCGCGCAGCTCGAAGACAATATCAAGGCGCTTGAGATCAAGCTCTCGGCGGAGGAACTGGGTCGGCTCGACACGCTGACCAAGCCCACGTTTGGTTTCCCGCAGAACATGGAGCCGTGGTTTCCAGCCATCCATAATGGCGGCACCTCGGTCAACGGCGTCTACGCGCCGGCCACGGCTTTCGGGGTCGAAAAGGGCGACAAGGTCTACTGAGCCTCGCCCCGTCGACTGGAAAACCCCGGGATGTAACCTTCGATAGTCAGGGACCGAAGTGGTCAAAGGGATGGCCCAAAGCGAGACGCTCGGGCCATCCCACACCGCCTCGCTACGAGTATCATCCGCGCATGCATCGCCGTCGCCACCTCAGCCGCCGCCAACGCCTCCTATGGATCGTGGCCATGCTGTTCTGCCTGCTGTTCCAACAGCAGGTGATGGCCGCGTATGTGTGCACGACAGCTCAGGGCGCCGGGGTCGGAACGCCGATGATCGGCGACTGCGCGCAAATGATGCCGGGACATGCAGCCAAGGTGGCTCATCAAAGTGCCGACCCGCGTTGCGCCGAGCATTGCGCAAGCCACGCCTCCGCGCAGGCGGATGCGCGCGTACCCATGGTGCCTCCCCTGTTGTTGCCACCGGCCTCGCCGCTGCTGCTGGGCACGGTCGCTTTATCGCCGGAAAAGCGCTCCTTACCCGATCCCCTGCTGCAACCGCCGGAAGCACCACCGTCCCTGCGCTTCTGCAGCCTGCTGATTTAAGCCTCCCACGCTGAGTCTCACGCCGGTCGTGCCATGGGCACGCCTCGTATCGATTTGCGTTCGGAGTGCACATGATTTCCCGTCCTTACCAAGCCCTCGCGCTGCGCGCGCGTTATGGGCGATGGCTTTCGGCCATCGCCGGGCTACTTGTTTTATCCGCCCTGCCCGTCCCGGTCGCAGGCCAGACATTGACGCTGGATGCCGCGGTTCGCCAGGCCGTTGCCGAAGCACCGTTGCTGCAAGCGCGTCGCGATCAATGGACCTCGGCGCGTGAAGAAGCCGCACGGGCCGGCGCGCTTCCGGACCCACAGTTGACCGTCGGTATCGACAACCTCGCGACCCAGGGGCCCGGTGCATACACCGCTGGCGGCGACAGCATGACGATGCGCAGCATTGGGTTCAGCCAGGTGTTGCCATCACGCAGCAAGCGTCGCGCCGAGCGTGCATGGGCCGATGCCACCGCCGATGTCGCCGCATCATCCGTTCAAGTCACCGACCTGGCGATACGGCAGCAAACAGCGCAGGCCTGGATCAACGTCTGGGGCGCCACGGCAGAGCAAGTCATGCTCCGCCAATTGCGCGACGAATGGGCACTGGATCTGGCCGCCGCGCAAGCGCGGTTGCGCGGCGGCATGGGCAGCGCGGGCGACGTGCTGGCGATTCGTGCGCAGGCGCTGGACCTGGAGAATCGTCTGGACGACGCGCAATCACGCGAAGCACAGGCACGCGCCCAGCTCGCACGCTGGCTAGGCACATCGACCGATAATGCACTAGCCGATGCGCCTGACTTCGATCATGTCCCGCACGATCGACACACCCTGCTCGACCACATCGACGATCAGGGCGAACTGCTCGGCTGGCCGGCGCGCGAACAAGCAGCTCAGGCAGCCCTGGCCGAAGCGCAGGCCGCCAAACATCCCGAGTGGAGCCTGGGCGCGAGCTATGGCGCACGTACGCGCGGGCTGTCCGACATGCTGACCGTGCAGGTCGGCGTGAGCTTGCCGCTGTTCACGCGCAATCGCCAGGACCGTGGCATCTCCGCAAGAGCTGCCGAGGTGGATGCCGTGCAGGCGCAACATGAAGATGCGCGCCGTCAACAGATCGCCACCGTGCAATCGGCCTGGTCGCAATGGGAGGCATTGGGTCAACAAGTGCGTCGCCATCGCGAGCAATTGCTTCCGCTTGCGCACGACCGTGCCGCGCTTGCGCTGGCTGCCTATCGCGGTGGCGCGGAATTGCAGCCACTGCTGGAAGCGCGTCGCGACGAACTCGCCCATCACCTGGACTACCTGCGCATGCTGGCCGACTACGGCCGCGCCTGGGCCGTCCTTGCCTACCTCATGCCCGAAGGGAGCACGCCATGAAACGCGTCTTTTTGTGGAGCCTTGCGCCGTTGTCCGTCGCAGCCCTGATCGGCTCTGGTTATCTGCTCGGTACGCGGCAACGCCATGCGGATGCTCCCAGCACACAGATGGGTGCGACCGACCAGCGCGTGCTGTACTGGTACGACCCGATGATTCCCGCCGAGCATCACGATCAGCCCGGCTTGTCGTCGATGGGCATGACGATGATCCCCAAGTACGCCGGCGCCGAAGGTGAGTCGAGCAGTGTGCGGATCGATCCTGGCACGATTCAGAACCTCGGTCTGCGCACGACACGCGTGACCAGGCGCGTACTGACGGAAGCCATTCGTGCGCCTGGCACGGTCAGCTGGGATCTCAACGAAGCGGGCGTCGTCAGTGCACGCGCGGATGGCGTGATCACCCGACTGATCGTGCGCGCTCCGTATACGTCGGTACCCGCAGGTGCCGCGCTGGCGGAGCTGACAGCCCCAGCGTGGAGCAGTGCAGTCGCCGAATACACCGCGCTCGGCCAAGCTCGATCGGCCGATGCGCAAGCCTTGCATGGCGCTGCGCTCGAACGCCTTCGCGTACTCGGCCTCGAGCCCGGCGACCTGCGCTCGGTCGGCCGTAACGGCGCGGTGACGCTGCATGCGCCGCAAAAGGGTGTCGTCACCACGATCGAAGTTCGCGAGGGGCAACGCGTCAGTGCCGGGCAGACGCTGATGACGATAAACGGCCTGGATAAGGTATGGGTGGAGGCCTCGCTGCCACAGGCTGCGATGGCTGCAGTGCAGGCCGGTAGTCCGGTATCGATCAGTGTCGATGCCCGGCCCGGGCAGATCTTTCAGGGCAAGGTGGAAACACTCCTGCCCGATATAGATAGCACCACACGCGCCCAGCGTGCGCGTATTGTCGTTAGCAATACCGAGGGCACGCTCAGCCCGGGCATGTTCGCGCATGTCATGTTCAATCCCTCGCAAGGCGAAGCTGTCCCCGTTATACCCGACGAGGCCTTGATTACTACCGGCAACCAGGCACGAGTGATCGTGCAGGAAGACGACGGTCACTTCCGTCCCGTGGTGATTCATACCGGGCGCTCTGCCGGAGGCTATACACAGGTCACCGAAGGACTGAGCGAGGGCGAGCGCGTGGTCACGTCCGGCCAATTCCTGATCGATTCGGAAGCGAGTCTGTCAGGCGCGCTGGATCGTCTGAATCACACGCAGAGTTCATCGACTCCGGCCTCTAGTACCACGGCTCCGATGCCGATGAACGACAAGCCGTCGGAGCGCATGCCATGATCGGTGGGTTGATTCGTCTCGCTATCGCGCATCGCTTCCTGGTCCTGATCGCGGCACTGGCCTTGACCCTGGCCGGCGTGTTCGCCGCCCTGCATACGCCGATCGATGCGCTGCCGGACCTGTCGGATACACAGGTGATCATTCGTACCAACTGGGCCGGCCAATCGGCGCAAGTCGTCGAAGATCAGGTGACCTATCCCCTTGCCACCACCATGCTCTCGGTACCGGGCGCCAAAGTCGTGCGCGGGTATTCGTTCTTCGGCGACTCGTATGTCTACGTGCTGTTCGACGACAGCACGGACTTGTACTGGGCGCGTTCGCGCGTGCTGGAGTACCTGAGCCAGGTTCGCGACCGTCTCCCGCCTGGCGTCAGCCCTGCCCTTGGACCCGATGCCACAGGGCTGGGCTGGATCTACGAGTACGCGCTGGTCGACCGCAGTGGACATCATGACCTGGGCCAGCTACGTGCGCTGCAGGACTGGTTCCTTCGCTATCAACTGAAGACCGTACCCGACGTGGCCGAAGTGGCAAGCCTGGGCGGCATGGAACGCAGCTGGCAGATCATCCCCGATCCGCAAGCGCTCGCGGCCCATGGTGTCACCGTGCAGCAACTGGTCGACGCCGTGCGTAGCGCCAACGGTGCCAATGGCGGATCGGTACTGGAGCAAGGCGAAGCTGAACTCATGGTGCGCAGCGAGGGCTATCTGCGTACCGCGCAGGATTTCGAGCAGGTGCCGATCCTTGCCAATGCCGCTGGCATTCCGGTGCTCGTGCGCGACGTGGCCACCGTGCGTAGCGGCCCCAGCTTTCGCCGCGGCGTGGCCGAACTGGATGGTCAGGGCGAAGTCGCCGGTGGCGTTGTCGTGCTGCGCTCGGGCAAGAATGCGAAGGCAGCGATTACTGCGGTCAAACAGCGTCTGACGGAACTCAAGCGTAGCCTTCCTGCCGGCGTGGAGATCGTGCCTACGTACGATCGCTCCGGATTGATCGATGCAGCGGTGGAGAATCTGCGTGGCAAGTTGTTGGAAGAATTTGCCGTCGTTGCGCTGGTGTGCGTTCTGTTTCTCGGTCATCTGCGTTCCGCCTTGGTCGCGGTGATCACGCTTCCACTGGGTGTGCTGGCGGCGTTCCTGGTGATGCGGCTGCAAGGCGTATCGGCCAACCTCATGTCGCTGGGTGGCATCGCTATCGCCATTGGCGCGATGGTCGATGCCGCCGTGGTCATGATCGAGAATGCACACAAGCACCTGGAGCATTGGCGCGAGTCGCACGATGGGCAGGAACCCAGCGGGAGTGAACGCTGGCGCGTGATGGCCGACGCAGCGGCCGAGGTCGGGCCGGCGCTCTTCGTCAGTTTGCTGATCATCGCGCTCTCGTTCATTCCCGTGTTTGCGCTGGAGGGACAGGAAGGCAAGCTGTTCAAGCCGTTGGCTTTCACCAAGACCTATGCCATGGCCGCGGCTGCCATCTTTGCCGTGACGCTGGTCCCCGTACTGATGGGTTGGCTCATCCGCGGCCGCATTCGCGCCGAGCGCGACAATCCGATCAACCGCATCCTGATCGCGCTGTACCGCCCGATACTAGATACCGTGCTGCGCTTTCCGAAAACCACGTTGATACTTGCCGGCGCCCTCCTGCTGAGCGCCTTGCTACCGGCGGAACGACTGGGCAGCGAGTTCATGCCTCCGATGGATGAGGGGACCTTGTTGTATATGCCCACCGCGTTGCCGGGGTTGTCGGTCGGCAAGGCATCGCAGTTGCTGCAACTGACCGATCGCATGATCAAGACGGTGCCGGAAGTCGATCATGTCTTCGGCAAGGCCGGCCGCGCGGAGACCGCGACGGATCCGGCACCGACGGAGATGTTCGAAACCACCATCACCTTCAAACCGCAAAGCCAATGGCGGCCGGGCATGACCATGGACAAGCTCAAGGCCGAACTGGACCGGGCCGTGCACGTCCCGGGGCTGACGAACCTGTTCGTGCCGCCGATCCGCAACCGTATCGACATGCTTGCCACCGGCATCAAGAGTCCGATCGGCGTCAAGGTACTCGGTACGGATCCGGCGACACTGCAAACCGTTGCCGATCGGATAGAAGCCGTAGCTCGCAACGTCCCGGGTGTCCGTTCGGCCATTGCCGAACGCGGCGCCAGCGGTCGGTATGTGGATGTCCGCATACGGCGCGATGACGCCATGCGCTACGGACTTAGCCAACAGCAGATCCAGCAGCTCATCGCGACCGTCGTGGGCGGCGACCCCATTGGCGAGGTTGTCTCGGGACGCGAACGCTATCCCATCGTGGTGAGGTATCCGCGAGAGCAGCGCGACTCGGTCGCGGCATTAGGTGCATTGCCGATCGTCGCAGCCAACGGTGCGCAGATCGCGCTGAGTCAGGTCGCGGATATCACGCTCAGCGCGGGAGCACCGATGCTGAAGAGTGAGGACGGCCAGCTGGCGACCTACGTCTATATCGATACGGCAAGCAGCGATCTCGGCCGAGTGGTCGCGGACCTCCAGAAGGCTGTCGCGCAGCAAGTGCGACTGCCGCCCGGCGTAACCGTCGCCTGGTCGGGCCAGTTCGAATACCTGACGCGCGCCATGGAAAGACTCCACTATGTCGTCCCCGTCGCGCTGGCCATCATCTTCGCCCTGATCTACCTCGTCTTCCGCCGGGCTGGCGACGCCATGCTGATCATGGCCAGTGTGCCGCTCGCCCTGGTGGGTGGACTTTGGATGATCTGGCTACTCGGCCACGCCGTGTCCGTCGCGTCCGTGATCGGATTTATCGCACTGGGCGGTGTCGCCGCGGAGTTCGGCGTGGTGATGCTGCTGTATTTGCGCCATGCATGGGAGCAACGGCTAAGTCGCGATCCGCGAGCGGGAGTGGATGCACTCGATGACGCGATCCGCGAAGGTGCCGTGCAGCGTGTGCGGCCGAAGGCCATGACGGTTGCCGTCATCCTGGCCGGCCTGTTTCCGATCCTGCTCGGGCATGGCGCCGGCTCGGAAGTCATGCAGCGTATCGCGGCCCCCATGGTGGGAGGCATGCTCACTGCGCCCCTGCTCTCCATGCTCGTTCTGCCTGCGGCGTTCCAGCTGATGGTGCGTCACCGTTTGCGCAAGCCATAGGCGGCGGTCGACTGACCCATGACCACTGTTTGGTTTTTCTGGATCCTTGGTCCCGAAAGATTGGATAGTGGTCGTCGTCGGCCAAAGCTACAGTGACTATCTCCATGCCACGCGCCACCGAGAAATCCCGTGTCCCGAAAAATCACGATATGGTCGATGATCGCCATGCTGCCGTTGGCGCTATCTCCCGCGATAGCGCTCGAAATCCCTCCTGGTACGGCGAAACATGAGGTGTCTGCAAAGGATCAACAGGCCATCAAGGACCTGCTTGCGACTTATACGCGCGCGGTCAGCACCAGCGACGAGGCGGCATTTGCCAGCATTCTTCTCAACGAACAGATCCCGTTCTTTTCGACCGATGGACTGGCACGGCGAGGCGCTTCCCAGTCACCGCCCGACACGAGGCAATACCAGGATTTTCGCGGCGCGGTCTTTCGCAGCCACCAGCATCTTACGCAGCGCTTTTACAACGTAAGCATCGAACAGGATGGCGAGCTTGCTTCCGTCTCGCTCGATTTTGTCACCTTGCTTACCGGCACACAGCGCGGGAGTTATGGCTGGAAAACGCTGCAGCTGATCAAGGTGGGCGGCGTCTGGAAGATCGCTAGCGAGTTCTATTCGGCTTATTCGCTGCGCCCTTCCGATGCGAGGCCCGGCAAGTAACCGGGTGTCGCGACTGAAGTCGCTCCTACAAGATAGCTGTGCCTGCCAGACTTTGTAGGAGCGACTTCAGGGAATCTCTAAAAAACACTTTCCTATCCGTCGTCCCGGCGAAAGCCGGGACCCAGCGCCTTACGCTTCAACGTGCTGAAGACGCTGGGCCCCGGCCTTCGCCGGGGCGACGATGAAAACTGAGGTTAATAGAGGTTCCCTTCAGTCGCGACCGTCCCGCTACAACATCACCATACACGCGGTTATCAACTGCAGGCCCCGGATTCAGGCACTGACCTGCCAATGCCGGCGCAATTCCACGTTGAATTCCATCCAACGCTCTTCCGGGAAAAAGATGCGTGCATCTTTCAGCTCGATACGACGAGTCGTGCCCGGAATGGTCTCGGCCAACCAATGGGACCATTTAACGTCGAAATAGATATCGTCGGTACCCCAGGCAATCAACGTAGGCACTTTCAGCTCACGCAGCTTTGCCTCGATGGCAACGGTTTGACGGTTGTCGAAAGCACCGACGAAACGTTCCAGCTCGGCGAGCAGTTGCGCGTCATCCAGGAAGGGGCGCAGATAGCCTTCGATCACTTCATCGGGCAACGCTTGCGGGTGTTCATAGGCCAGCCCCAATGCCTCGGGAGCGCGATAATTCGCTTTGTCGGCAAGCATGGCCTCGATCGCTCCACGTAAACCGCCGGCTGCGACCATGGCGACGAATGGCTTGAATGCCTCAGGCGGCCAGTTGTCGTGCGTATCGCAATTGGTCAACGAGAGGCTGCGCAGATAGTGCGGATAACGTGCTGCGAATATCTGTGCAATGCCGCCACCGCTGTCGTTGGCCACCAGGTCCACCTTTTCGATGCCCAATGCGTCCAGGAATTGCTTGAGCATCTCGACGTTGTCGTTGAACGAAACGCCCTGCCCTGGCTCCGCGCGGGTATCGCCGTGGGCCAGCAGGTCGGGGGCGATGCAACGCCGACAGTCCGAGAGATGTTGCAACTGGTAGCGCCACAGATGGCCATTCAACAGCACGCCGTGCACGAATAGCGCCACGGCTCCGGCACCTTGTTCCCGGTAGCTGATGAGTCCCGACGGCGTCTGGATGGCCCGCTTGACGGGCGTGGTCGTATTCCCGTCCATGATCAGCCGATCCTCGGTGAAGCGGCGGCACTGAAAGATTCTTTCAGCTTGGTCGCGCATTCCTCGCAACAGACTTCGACCGTCTTTCCGCCCAAGGTGACGGAGATCGCATTCTCGTCCAGTTCGTAATCACATGCCGCACACGTATTTCCGCTCATGGCCTTAGCCTCGATAGCCCCGACATCCGGGTAGGGCTATTTAGTCAGGCGGCCTATGCCTGGCGCTGTCAGAATCTTTAGCGACTTGAAGGCACGGGCTTAGCGGCGGAGCGCCGCCTGTCGGAATTCGGTCGGGGTTCGGCCGTAGGTCTTCAGGAACGACGCGCTGAAATGACTGTGGCTGCTGAAGCCGAGCTCAAGGCTCAGCTGGCTGAGATCGTCGTACTGGCCCAGCAGGTCCAGCGAACGGGCCAGACGGAGACGTAGCTGATAGCGGTACAGCGGCACACCTTCCACCTGCTGAAATACCTGGGTCAGGTATACGGGTGAGACGCCGACCTCGGCCGCTATATCGGCCAGCGTCCATCGCCTGGAAAGGTCACTGGCCAGGATCAACTTGGTACGGTCAGCCAGGCGCTGACGTCCCGCATTCGCACCTGCCGTATGTGTCGTGCGCGAGCCGAGCGCGCGCTGTGCGAGCGTCAACGAAAGACTCTCCGCCTCGAGTCGTTCGGCGACGCCCTCACGCAGGCTGTGGCGCAACAACGCCACCAGGGCGTGGGCTCGCGGGTCGATACCCAGCTGCTGCTGCCGAAACGTGAAAGTGTTCTTGTCCCAGGTCAGCGTCCTGGGCGCCAGCTCCCGCAGCAATGCTTCATCCAGTGCAAGCGTCAGGCTCGCGTCTCCCCCCAGCACCGGATGGCTGATCTGGTAACCCGGCCCGGCATTGAACAAAAGGACCTGGTTGGATTCGGCAACCGCCTGAGACGCACCCACATGCCGCAGGTAAGTGCCGCGATAGGGAAACACCAGATAGGTCCCGGTGGTGCACTCCTCATCGCTCTTGTGACGACACGTTCCACTGCAATAAACGTCCCTCACCGTCACGGACGGCGTTTCGAGCAAGGGATGGACAGTGAGATCGGACATCTGGCCTCTATGCGTGACCTGGCGCCGCCCTCGGCGGGCCTGAATTCACGTCAGGTGCCGAGTATCGCTCAGCGGGGCATTAATCAAAAGCTAACGCCTCTGGGGCATGCTTTCGATACCTGCATGTTAAAGAGCCTGCCCGTGTACCTACTGTTGGTGGAAGACGATGCGATGCTGGCCGAAGCCATCTGCGATGGCGTTCGGCAGCACTCGTGGGACATCGACCGGGTCGGCGACGCGCTCGCGGCAAGGGCCGCGCTGATCGATCATCCCTATACCGCCGTTCTGCTCGATATCGGGCTGCCCGGGGATTCGGGGCTTACCGTGCTTCGCTTCCTCAGGGAGCGCTATGACACGATTCCGGTCATCGTACTGACGGCCCGAGGGCAACTCAGCGATCGAATCCGCGGGCTGGACGCGGGTGCCGACGACTACCTGATCAAACCGTTCGAGTTGGGAGAGCTGCTGGCCCGGGTCCGCGCGGTCACGCGTCGAAGCGAGGGGCAAGTCGTGCCCCTTCTCAGCTACCGCGATGTAGTACTCGATCCGGTCAAGCGAAAAGTCACCAAAGGCAATGAACCCGTCGCACTGAGCGCGCACGAGTATCGCGTCCTGCTTGCCTTGCTCAAGCGCCCTGGCCACGTCGTAACACGCGACGACCTGGAGAAAGCCATTTACGGTGACAGTGCCGCCGTAGGGAGCAATACCGTTTCGGTGTTCATCCATCAGTTACGGCGAAAGCTCGGCGACGACATCATCAATACCGTTCACGGCCATGGCTACACCATGGGGGGAGCGCCATGAAATCCCTGCAATGGCGCATGCTCGCCGCACTGGTCCTGGTCATCATCCTCACGTGGACGATATCCATCTCCATGTTCGTGGCCTACCTCACCTCGGGCCAACAGAATTTCTGGCAAGCGCATCTGCATTCTCTGGGTAACACGCTTGTCAGCGGGCTGCCGGACTCATGGCTGCCGACATCCGGCGAGCACGCCGCCGATAAGCAGGTACCCGATGCGGCATCACCGGCAAAGGCGAGTTCGGTTCGCAACATCGCACCTGCCGCACCGGCTCCGTCGAACAAAGCCGAATCCACGGAGCCCGCCGGTCTTCTCACAGCGATGCTGCTCAATACCATCGAGCTTGCCATCGTCGGCATCCTGATGTGGCTGGCCGTCGTGAAATCGCTGCGCCCGTTGAAGGCGATCTCGCTGGAAATAGGCAGCCGAAAGGTCTTCGATGCCGAACCGCTGCCCGCGGACAAGGTCCCCGATGAACTTCGCCCGTTGATCCTGGCTTTCAACGCCTTGCTCAAGCGTGTCGAGAATGCCATGCGTATAGAGCATCAATTCATTGCCGATGCCGCCCACGAGCTACGTACGCCGCTTGCCGCGCTTCATGTACAGGCGGAGGTCGCGTTTCGCGCGGAGACCATCGATGGAAAAGACGATGCCTTGAGAAAACTCCTGGAGATTTCCAATCGCAGTCACCGACTCGCGGAGCAGCTGCTCGATCTCGCCCGGATGGAAGGTGGCCTGCACGCCACAGGAGGGCATTCCACCGACCTCTTTGCCTTATCGAGACACGTGATCGACGAGTTCAGTATGCAGGCGCGAAAGAAAAGCACGCTGCTTACCTTGTCCGGCTCGACATGCCTGGTCAAATGCGACATCGACGAGATCGGCATTCTCATCAGGAACCTGGTGGATAACGCGATCCGGCATGGGCTCGACGGCGGGTCCGTCGAAGTGCGCTGTGGCCATACCTTTCGCGACAACGGACGCCGCCCGCTGCTGGAAGTAAGGGACGACGGCCCCGGCGTACCGGAAGAGGAACGCAAGGCCATCTTCGCCCGCTTCTATCGGGCGGTGGGCACGGTCGCTCGCGGCAGTGGCATAGGCCTCTCCCTCGTCGCAGGCATCGCCGAACTTCACGGCGCGGCTATTGAGACCGGCAAAGGTATCGACGGGAAAGGATTCGCCATCCGCGTTGTCTTTCCGCAGGAAGGCTGAGCGGCTTTCGCCGCAGACTTCGTACGCGTCGCTTTGCACCCTAATCAATTCTTAAAAACAACTCCCTAGCATCGAAAACAAGAAGTCCAGGAACTGCTGGCTTTTTGCATCTTCGATCTGTCGACGGATACCCCGTCGACGACTTTTTATAGGAAGGGAGTATGACCATTCATTTCAAGACGCCTTGTTTCCTGCTGCTTGGCGCCGCCGCCATCCTCAGCGGATGCGCGACCACTCAGCCGACGGCCTATCAGGGACTCGATTCATCGGAATATCTGCGTCCCAACGAGCAAAGCCGGCGCGGTCACGAGCCTTATGTCTACAACACGCCAGTTGACTGGAAGCGTTATTCGACCTTCATCATCGAGCCCGTAAAGATCTACCGTGGACCCGACAACCAGTTCGAGAAGGTATCCGAGGAAGGCAAGCAAGAGCTGGCCAGCTACATGCACGAGCAGTTCGACGAAAAGCTCCGTCAAAAATACACGCCCGTATCGAGCCCGCAGCAGGACACCCTGCGCATCAAGATGACGCTGACCGGCGCCAAGCCGACCAAGCAGTTCATCGGCACGGTGATGAAGATGGATCTCGCCGGCGGCCCCTACAACGCAACGCAGGCGGTTCGTGGCCGCGAAGGTGCCTTCTCGGGATCAGTGAGCTATGCCGTGGAGATCTATGACGCGACGACGAATCGCCTGCTCAAGGCGTATGTCGACAAGCAATATCCCAATGCGATGAATATGAAATCCACCTTTGGTTCGCTTACCGCATCGAAGACCGGTATTCGCAAGGGTGCCGACAACTTGCTCGAGAACCTGCAATAAGCGGATCGCCATGAAAGTTCTCTCCAGCCTGATCGTCTGCCCGCACTGCGACGCCGTCTATCGACGGCCAAGCCTTGCACTTGACCAGGTGGCACGCTGCAGCGAATGTCATTCGGTGGTATGTCGCTCCAATCGGCTCAACATCGAGGGCTGGTTGGCGTTGACGATGACATCGGCGATCACCTTCATTATCGCCAATGCATTCCCGGTGATCAGCGTCGGCCTGCAAAACTTCCGCAACGACGCCACCTTGTGGCAAGCCACCACGTCCCTGGTCCAGGATGGATGGGCGCCGATGGCAGTCCCCGCCATGCTCATGGCCATCATGGCGCCGCTTGCACAGATCGTGCTGCTTGGCTGGGTGCTGGCGTTTGCGTGGAACGGCCAACGAGCACCGGGGTTCCAGCACACCATGAAGCTGCTGATCGTGCTGCGCCGATGGAACATGCTCGACGTTGCCTTTCTTGGCGTCATGGTGGCGGCGATCAAACTGTCGAGCATGGCGGACGTGGCGATCGGTCCCGGCATGTGGGCCATCGGCGCTCTGCTTTGCCTGACCGCCCTCACCGCAAACGGCGATCTCCTGTGGTTGTGGGATGCGACGGAACGTAAGCCGCAAACGGCTGAGCCGCGATGACCGGGATCCAGCGCGCGCAACATCTAGGCGTCATCGGTTGCCGGGTTTGCGGACTTGTCGTAGCGCCAACCGGACACGAGAGCGACCAACGCTGCCCGCGCTGCCGTTCTGTATTGCACAGGCGTCACGCGCGAAGCATCGAGCGCACCTGGGCGTTGCTGTTCGCCTCGATGATCTGCTACATGCCCGCCAATCTGCTTCCCGTCATGGAGATCAGTTCGCTCGGTCATGCTGCGCATCCTTCTACGGTTATCGATGGCGTGATCGACCTGTGGCGTGACGGTTCGTATGACGTTGCGCTGGTGATCCTGGCCACCAGCGTGGTCATACCCTGCGCGAAGTTCTTTGTACTCGCTTTTTTGCTGATGTCGGTTCAATTCGGTTGGTCCTGGGCGCAGCGAACCCGATCCCGCCTCTTTCATTTGCTCGAACTTGTCGGCTACTGGTCGATGCTCGATGTATTGGTGGTGGGACTGCTGGCCTGCCTGGTCAAGTTCGACGCCTTGGGTGGCATCGAGCCCGGCCCCGGCATTTTCTTCTTCGGCATATCCGTCGTCCTGACGATGCTGGCTGCACACAGCTTCGACCCGCGGTTGATCTGGGACAGCGAGAAAGGCGAAGCATGATGCAATCTCACTCGTTTCTCTTTCCCAAGCTCTACCACCAGCCTCCACTGGACTGGGACGCCCTCGAGCGCTGCCTGCTGGACGATGAAGTGATTCTCCCCGCCAGGGGCGAAGACGTCGCGCGCGAAGACATCCGTGATCTCGCGCGCTGCCTTCGCCACACCGGCTTTTCTCCGGGCGAGGCCTTGGATTGGATGCGCTCGCCTCGCGACCTGGTCGAGTTTTTCAAGACCAATGGAGCGTTACCGGCCAGCATTACGATCGATGCCCACCTGGGTATGACCGAGACTGTGGCGAAACTTCAGGAGCACGGCATCCAGGTCGATCGTTGCTGGCGGTCCATCGAGGCGCAGCGGAGTGACACGTCGGGTACTCGCTATGTCCTGGGCCCGCGAGCAAGAAGTTTTTTTGCCGACGACTTTGCGTGGGAAGGTGCAAGGAGAACCGTGGCCCTGTCTCTGCTGCAATTCCATAAACGCCCTTTTCTCTCCATGGGCAGAAACCTGAGGCCGCCAATGATTCCAGGAAGTGACCAGGCACTGACGGAACTCCGACCCTATGGTTGCCATAGGAAGTTCATTCGGGCGGCGAGTGCGGATTCCCAGGCAACCTGGATAGACCCCAGGACCCAGGAGGCGCACTACATTCTCGATCTCGACTGGCAGGGCACGTTCGGGATAGGGCATCAAGCGGTGATGATCGAGGGCAATCGTGGCGATGGGTTTCCAAAGCGCCTTGCCGATTTTCTTGCGGAGGTCATCGGCGAGCCGATGATTGTGGCGACTCGGGATCTTTTATAGGGAGCGGTGGGCGCCACGGCTTTTCGCGAATGATGGGAAGCTTGAATACCTCAGTTTTCCCTATCGTCATCCCGGCGCAGGCCGGGATCCATTCCTCAGTCGTCGCTTGTCAGGCAGCCTGTGGCAAGCATTTGCGCTGAGGAGTGGATTCCGGCCTTCGCCGGAATGACGAGTAGGAAAGGTTTTTAGAGGTCCCCTGAAATCGCTCCTACAACTCAGGAAGGCAGTCGATTTTTTGCGGGGCTAGCTTCCGCCTGCAATTTCATCAGCGTCTTGATCCTATCCACATCCGCCGACGTTGCCGGATGGTAGACGATCATGCTGAGATCGGGCCGGCCATCGATGGCAAAAGCCGAATATTCCAGCGCGAGAAGTCCGACCTGCGGATGCTTCAGATGCTTGGTGCCTTCGCCATGCGCGCGAACGTCGTTGTCGCGCCATATCGCTTCGAACTCGGGACTCAGTCGACTCAGTTCGTCGATGAGCGCCTCCACTTCCCTGGACGCTCCCGCCCTCGTCGCATCCGCGCGAAACGCTCCCACCGCAAACCGTGCCACGCTTTCCCAATCGGCCTGCTTGGCGCGGACACGGGGATCGCAAAAGATCATGCGCAGTATGTTGCGTTGCTCCGGCACCAACTCCGCATAGTTGCCCAGCACGGCTGTGGCCGCGCGGTTCCACGCAACGACATCCCATATAAATGTCTTGATCAGCGCCGGGCTGTATTCGAGCGCGTCCAGCACGTGCTGAAGTCGTGGCGTCACTCCACCGACCGCGTGGTAGCGCACTTCCGGCGGGCGGCCCAGCGCAAGCAGAAAGATATGTTCGCGCTCGACGTCCGTCAGCATCAGGGCTTGCGCGATGCGGTCGAGCACATTGGCCGAAGGCGCACCGCCGCGCCCCTGCTCGAGCCAGGTGTACCAGGTGGTGCTCACGTTGGCGCGCTGAGCCACCTCTTCGCGACGCAATCCCGGTGTGCGCCTGCGCGTTAGCGAAAAGCCCAGGGCCGCCGGATCGAGTTTCTTGCGACGATCCTTCAGATAGGTTCCGAGCAGGTTGTCGTTCGATACCGGCATGACGCGTCCTGTTAGTCGTTATACCCGTATAACGCCACTACTTTACCCCGATAGATGATGCGCCGAGAGTGGCCCCAAGTCCAATGGAGAGGGTTTCACCATGCGCGTTTTTGTTACCGGTGCGAGCGGATTTATCGGCTCGGCCATCGTCGATGAGCTGATTGCCGCGGGACACGAAGTACTTGGCCTGGCTCGCTCGGATGCCGCCGCGGCAGCTCTGGCTGCGGCGGGTGCGCATGTCCATCGCGGATCGCTGGAGGACCTCGACAGCTTGCGCCGTGGAGCGGAAGCATCGGATGCGGTGATCCATACCGCTTTCATCCACGACTTCTCGAAATGGGCCGAGAACTGCGAGCTCGATCGGCAGGTTATCGAAACCCTTGGCGCCGTGCTCGCCGGCTCCGACCGTCCTCTGATCGTGACCTCGGGCACGGGGGTCGCGAGAACGCCCGGTCGCGCCACCACTGAGGAAGATGCGCCGAACTCCCCGATTCCCCGCGTAGCTTCGGAAGAGGCAGCTGCCACCGTGCAGGCGCGGGGCGTGCGCGTTCTGGTCGTACGCCTTCCGCAGGTTCACGACCCTGTCAAACAAGGCCTCATCAGCTACATGATCGATGTGGCTCGGGAAAAAGGTGTCTCTGCGTACATCGGCGACGGGCTCAATCGCTGGCCGGCGGCACACCGACTTGATACGGCGAATCTCTATCGGCTGGTGCTCGAGAAAGGTTCCGCCGGGGCTCGATACAACGCCGTGGCCGAGGAAGGCGTGTTTCTTCGGAGCATTGCCGAAGCCATTGGCCAACGGCTGAATGTGCCGGTCGTTGGCAAGTCTCCCGAAGAGGCACAAGAGCATTTTGGCTGGCTCGCGCCGCTGGTAGCGGCTGATGTCCCGGCATCGAGTCAACGTACGCGTGAACACCTGGGGTGGCGCCCGACCGGACCCGACCTCATCTCCGATCTTCGCCAGCCCGGTTAGCCGCGATTAGAGCAAGAGTCGGAGTGTTCGCGACTGCGGGTGAACCTAAGGTGCTATCCACGACTGCAATTGAATGGATAGCCCCCTCATGAATGACCCGCGCGGAATCGACTGGACAAGTGTCGAGGCCGATCTCGAACGTTATGGCGCAGCCACGATCAAACACCTGTTATCGCCGGAAACCTGCCGAACGCTTATCGATCTCTATGCCAACGATGCGCTTTTCCGCAGCAGGGTCGTGATGGGTCGTCATGGCTTCGGACGTGGCGAATACAAGTACTTTGCTTATCCGTTACCCGCGCCACTGCAGGCGCTTCGGAGCACGCTGTATCCGGATCTGGCGGCAATCGCCAATCGATGGCAGGCAATCATGGGCACGGGTGTGACCTACCCGATGAGCCATGCGGACTATCTCAGGCAATGTCATGCCGCGGGTCAAACGCGACCGACCCCGTTGCTGCTCCGGTATGAGCCTGGCGATTACAACTGCCTGCATCAGGATCTGTACGGCGAACATGTCTTCCCTCTCCAGATGGCGATTCTGCTTTCGCGACCGGGGGACGACTTTACCGGTGGGGAGTTTGTGCTTACCGAACAACGACCGCGCATGCAGTCGCGTGCCGAAGTGGTGCCGCTTGTGCAGGGCGATGCGGTGATCTTTGCCGTGCATCATCGGCCTGTGCGTGGGACAAAGGGCGTGTATCGCGTGAACATGCGTCACGGCGTGAGTCGGGTTCGGTCGGGATATCGGCATACGGTTGGCATTATTTTTCATGATGCCAGGTGATATCGGGTACTTCGTTGGCGTGTTCAGAAACTCTAAAAATCCCCTCCTATTCGTCATCCCGGCGCAGGCCGGGATCCACTCCTCAATGCCAATGCTTGCCACATGGCGTCTGACGAGCGAGGACTGAGGAATAGATCCCGGCCTGCGCCGGGATGACGGTTAGGAAAGGTTCGAGGCCGTTGAAGTCCATCTCAAGACTGTCCGGACACGAGCCATAGCGTCCGCGGACACCGGACTTGCACCGGCGCCTCTCAGCAAGAATGGCTTTGCAACACGATTTGTCGATGCCTTTAAACCCTGGCACGCCATTTGCCATCTATCCCTCGAAGACTTCATTCCTAACCCTGTGGAGAACGACCATGAACTTCGAAACCCTGATGCTGAAGAGTCTTTTCGCCGCCTCCCTGCTGGTCTGCGCATTGACGCTCGGCGCCATGATCGCCTCGCATGCAACCGCACCGACCATCGCTACCCAGCACGCACCGGTCGCCACCGCGGCAGGTTAAGCGGGAAGGTTCAGGCAGCCGGGCTGTCCGTCGATTGCGAGAGTGCTTCGAAACGATCGATATCGATGCGCATGTCGTCCAGCTTCTGTTTTACCAAGCCCACTGCGTCAGAGCCCAACAGCAGATGCACTGGCGGATGCTCCATCTCGATCAGCGACAATAACGCCTGTGCCGCAAGCGCAGGATCGCCCAGTTGCCTTCCGCTTTTCGCAACGCGGGCGTCGCGGATCGGATTGAACAACGCGTCGTAGTCGCCGATCGTGCGTTCCGCCCGCACCATCGAACGCCCTGCCCAGTCCGTACGGAACGAGCCGGGCGCGACTGCCGTGACCTTCACGCCTAATGGCGCTACTTCCTTGGCCAGCACTTCGGAAATGCCTTCCAGAGCAAATTTGCTGCCGCAGTAATAGGCGATACCGGGCATGGTGATAAAACCGCCCATCGAGGTGATGTTGACGATATGGCCGCGGCGGCGCTCGCGCATGCCAGGGAGCACCGCCTTGATCATGGCGACCGCGGCAAACACGTTGACTTCGAACTGACGACGCATTTCGTCCAGGGGCGATTCTTCGAGTATGCCTTCGTGGCCGTAACCGGCATTGTTGACCAGCACATCGATCGGCCCCGCCAGTTGTTCGGCCTTGACGACAACCTCGGGAATCGCGGCGTTATCGGTAACGTCCAGCACGAAAGCATGGGCGCCTTCGGCCAACGCCGAAAAGTCAGCTGCCGCATCGTTGTTGCGAACCGTACCGACCACCCGATGTCCGGCGGCCAGCGCCGCCTGCGCGAAGGCGCGGCCGAAGCCCGAACTCACGCCGGTAATGAAAAGTGTCTTTGCCATGCTGCACCGTTTCGATTTGGGGGGTGCAAAAGTGTGGCGCGCCGCAGACTATCGGTCCAATATATGAAATATTCCAAATCGATTGGTTTAACCACTAGCCATGGAATTGCGCCACCTGCGCTATTTCCTCGCCGTTGCCGAGGAGCTGAACTTCACCCGCGCCGCTGCGCGCGTCGGTATCGGCCAACCGCCGCTGAGCCAGCAGATCCGCAGCCTTGAAGACGAGTTGGGCACGCCGCTGTTTCGACGCACGCCGGTGGGGGCGGAGCTGACCGAGGCGGGCAAGGCTTTTTTGCCCGAAGCACGCGCGATACTCCTGCGCGCCGATCATGCCACCGAAGCGGCGCGCCGGGCTGGGCGCGGCGAACTGGGCAGCATCCGGATCGGCTTTACCGCATCGGCGGCCTATCTCGATGCCGTACCCCGATCGATACGGTGGTTTACGCGCACCTATGCCGACATCGAAACCTTGCTCGTCGAAGCGGGCACGTCGACCCTGTTGGAGCAAGTTCGGGACGATCGACTCGATGCTGCCTTCATTCGATTGGGGCGGCATGATCCGGACGATGTGTCGATCCTGCCGCTCGGAGCGGAAAGCATGAGCGTGGTCGTACCGGAAGGACACGCATTGGCCAAAGCAAAAACGATCACGCTCGGTGCACTGGCGGGCGAGCGTATGGTGCTGTTTCCGCGCGATGCGGGCCCCAGCCTGCATGACGAAATCATCGCCGCGTGCTGGCAGGCCGGCTTTGAGCCGTCGTTTGGACAGGTGGCACCGCAGTTTTCCTCCGCGATCAACCTGGTCGCCGCGGGTATGGGGGTATCGCTGGTGCCCAGATCCATGGCGCGCGTCCAGGTGCGCGGCGTGCGTTATCTCGCCATCCAGAAAGGCGCCCCCATGGTCAGGCTGGCCCTGGCCACGCCAGCGACCGGCAACACGCGGGTCGTCGATCATTTCGTGGCATCGGTACGACGTATAATGGGCTGATGTCGCACACCCATCCCCCCGTCGTTTCCTCGTTGCTCGAACCCGTGCAACGAGAAGGTTTCTGTTTTGCCACCTCGGACACGATGCGCCCGTTGCTTGAAGCCGCGGGTGGTCTGGCGGACTGGAACACATTCGCCGATAGCTGGAATCGGCTCGAGCCGGATCCCTATATCGCGGCGACCGGCCGCAGCCGCCGCCGGCGACATGCCACCTTTTCCGCCGACGCCAACGGCGTAAAGGCCGAACCCCATCAGGCGCACTTTCAGTCGCTGCAGTACAACACGCTGCAAGGCAACATCCAGCGCTGGTTCGAGCCGATCGAGCCGTCCACCGCAGCCAATCAAAGCCTGCACACCATTCTCGCGTTCTGCCACCGGTTCTTCGGCGCGCTGGCGCCGGAACAGCTGCATTGGCATGTCGAGCTGCATCAGTTTCGTATCGAAGCGAGCGCCGATGCCGCAGGCGAGCCCACGCCCGAAGGCAGTCATCGCGATGGCGTGGATTTTGTCCTGGTGCTGTTGGTCGACCGCGAAAACATCGCCAGCGGCTCGACCAGCATCCATTCTCCCGATGGCAGACCGTTGGGCGAATTCACCTTGACGCATGCGCTGGACTCGGCGCTGATTCACGACCCGCGTGTATTTCATGGCGTTACGCCGGTAAATCCAATCGATCCGAAGAAAGCATCGCACCGCGATGTACTCGTGGTCACGTTCCGCGCGAAATAACCCAAGCGCGAGTTGGCCTACCGCCAAAGTCGTATCGCCTGCGTTGGGCATCGCGCGCATAGTCGTGTGCTTGAAGTTTGCCATCGCGGATGTTTCGGCATGGCTTGTGGCATCGCAATCGCAGCGCAATACTCGAAAATAGGCCGGCTCCTGTACCGGCCATCAACCCGCCGGAGACACGACTCATGATGGATTGGATGGAATATCGCAAAGAGCTGGTAGGCCGCATCGGCGAACTGGGCAAGCTGACGCCCGGAACGCTCAAGGGTTACCAGGAGCTTTCCAGCGCCGGTGAAAAAACCGGGCATCTGGACGCCAAGACACGCGAACTGATTTCACTCGCGGTGGCCGTCACCACCCGCTGCGATGGCTGCATCACCGTGCATACCGGAGAAGCGCTCAAGCACGGTGCGACGCGCGAAGAGATTTCCGAAGCCCTGGGTGTCGCGATCGCGATGAATGCCGGCGCGGCCCTGGTGTATTCCGCGCGCGTCATGGACGCGGTGAGCCAGCACAGCGCAGCCAAAGGCGACTGAGGCCTGGTCAATACGGGCGTGCATCGCGGGCGCGGCCATCGTGCGGCGCCCTTGCTCCAGCCTGTCGTAAAAACGTCACCGTACGCTACGCAAAAACAGACGAAAGCCAACGGCAGTTAACCGGCTTGGCGACCAAATCGCCTCCGGCTGATGCTATCGACAACCGAACCATGTCATATGCGTTTGAGCTGGCACCCCCCGCCAGAATAAAACGCTGGGCAGTTATGTCGGTAAAACAGACGCTGTCACTTTCGCGGCTCCAGGCGCTCCCCCCGGCGCTTCGCGATGACAACCCACATGCAGGCGCCTTGCCGTCTGCCGAAAAGACCGGCGAATCCTGGCTATCGGGCGATCTCGTCTGGATGCTGGCGGTGGTCGGCATCGGCCTGTTGCTGCGCTTGATCCATATCGGCCACCAACCGTTCTGGCTGGATGAGGCGCTCACCTTCCAGCGTATTCACCTGGATCTGCCCGACCTGGTCAACGACAGTTTTGCCAACCGGCACATGCCGAGCTATTTCCTGCTGCTGCAGCTGCTGGTGCCCTATGCCCCGGGAGCTGCACTGCTGCGCATCCCATCGGCATTGCTGGGCGCCATGTCGATCGGCATGGTCTTCGCGATCGCCCGCCGCGTCGGCGGCAGAAACGCCGGACTCATCGCCGGGCTGCTGATGGCCTTCTCGCCGTTGCAGGTGCAGTACGGACAGGAGGCACGCTCCTACACACTGGTGACGCTATTGATCACCACCGCTTTGTGGGGGCTGGTGCGCCTCGCCCAGGACGCTCAACGCGCCTCGCTGGGGATTCGGCAAAGCGGCTTCGACGTATGGGGCTGGGCCTGCTATCTGTTGGGGACGATCGGTGCGCTGGATGTATTGGGCGACGCCGCGCCGTGGCTGCTGGCTTCGAACCTGTCGCTATGGCTGGTCTGGTATCACTTGCGACAGGATCCTGCGGCACGGCGCGGTTTTCAGCGCAACTGGATCATCAGTCAGGCCATCGTGCTGGTCTGTTGCGTACCGTTCTATGGCGCGATCGTGCTGGCTAACGGCAGCCACATGCTGCAGAACTTCAACTGGATTCCGCAGCTCAGCTGGCGAAACATCTGGATCGCCGCCAAGAGCGTCTACCTGATGCGCATGGCCACCGTGGTGCAGTTCGGCTTGATGCCCACCGCTGTACCCTTACTCGGCCCGCTGGTCGCATTGCTCGGGGTCATTGGCATCTATCGCGTGCGTGGACGTCTCGATGGCCGCGTTCTGTTGCTCGGCTTTCTCACCCTGCCGTTGTTGCTGCTGGCGGTGTCGCTATTCAAATCGATGCTGCTGCCGCGCTATATCCTGTGGAGTGCGGCGCCTTTCTTCGTATTGGCCGGCCTGGGTGCGGCAGCCCTGCCTCGACGCGCGATACCGATGCTGGTGACGATCCTGATCCTGGTCGGTTCGATCAATCTGGCGCCGGTCTACCGGATCGAAACCAAACCACGCTGGGACGTGGCCGCCGCGACGCTGGCCGCGAATGTGCGTCCCGGCGATACCGTGCTGACCGCGGACCCGAACGCACCGACCATGCTCTCGGTGCTCCAACCGAAGAACCAGCAACCGATCGACGGCAAGGCACTGGTCACCCAGGACCTGGACGTCGCCCTGGCACGCTGGAAACAAGGTAGCCGGGTATGGGCGGTGAATGGACGATCGGCGATGGGCGAGCGCGAAGACGTGGATACGTTCAAGAGCGCACTGGCCGCACTGGGCACGCCGGCGGCGCAGATTCCTCAAGGCAAAGAAATCACCATCTTGATGTTCCAGGCGCCAGCTGCAGCGGATTGATGGCTGCGTCGAAACGTCGATGCCGTCGGCTAATAGTCCGACCCGTGATCGCTGATAGTGATTGCCTGTCCGAAAACGTCGACGAGCTTCGCCTCGTGCTGTTGTAGCCAGGCCAGTGCCTTGGGATCGAAAGCCTCGCTCTGCAATAACGCGATCGGTGCCGTCTGGCCGCTCAGTCGTGCATCGAGCACGACCCAACCTTTGCCTTTTGCCGGATGCATCAGATCGATGGAGAGGTCGATCAGCCTGTCGCGCGGGAGCAGGATCGCCATGCCCTTGTGCCACAAGCCGCAACTGTTCGATGCCTCGTCCGACCAGCCGATCAGGTGCCACAGTTTGCTGTGGACGATATGAAAAACCACACCCGTCGGCAGCGGGATATCGCGCTCGGCAGAAGGCCCCAGCGCCAGCGGAAGCGCGACGTTTTCCTCGATGGTCTTGATCCGTGGCATCCGGGCACTTCGTTGTGATCCTGTAACGACGATCATAGCGAGTGGTCGCTGATAAATGCTTACGGTAGAGTCCACACCGTATGCCGAACGCACCATGCCAGCCGCCCGCCCTGCTCCTCACCGCGCCTTCACATGTATCGGGAGGCTGCGTTGCCCGCCGCTGATGAGACGCAGCACGCATTTGCGCTGGAGCATGTGAGCAAGTGCTACGGCGATATTGTTGCGCTCGACGATGTCGACCTGGCCTTTGCCCATGGCAGTACGACGGCATTGATCGGCAGCAGCGGCTCCGGCAAGTCAACCGTATTGCGCCTGCTGCTGGGCCTGGATTGGCCCGATCGTGGCACCATCAAGACCGATGGCCGCGTGCTCGAACGGTCGCACGTACTGCAATTGCGTCAGCGTGTGGGTTACGTGATCCAGGATGGCGGCCTGTTTCCGCATCTCACCGGCCTGGGCAATCTTGCGTTGCAACCGCGTTATCTCGGCTGGGATATGAAACGTGTCCGCGAGCGAGCGGAAGAACTCGCCGTGTTGACCGATCTCCCGCCTGACGTATTGAACCGCTACCCGGCCGAACTCTCTGGCGGCCAACGTCAACGCGTTGCCTTGATGCGCGGCTTGATGCTCAATCCCGATGCCTTGCTGCTCGACGAGCCCCTGGGCGCGCTCGATCCGATCGTTCGTCATGAACTGCAGGATGAACTCAAGCGCATCTTCGACCAGCTTGGCAAGACGGTGATCGTCGTCACGCACGACCTGGCCGAGGCTGCATGGTTTGCACAACGGCTGGTGCTGATCAGTGAAGGCAAGGTCGTGCAGGACGGACGGCTGGACGATCTGCGCCAACGCCCGGCGAACGATTTCGTACGACGCTTCGTTGCGGCCCAGCGCCGCCTGCCCGAGTCGGCGACATGAAGCGCCTGCTGATGCTGCTTGCGCTGCTGCCGACCCTGTCATGGGCAACGCCGGTGCGTATCGGCTCCAAGCAATTCACCGAATCGGTGGTGCTTGGCGAAGTGGCGCGGCTCGACGCGCAACAAGCCGGCGTGGATGCCACGCACCAGCGCGAGCTCGGTGGCACGCGCATCTTGTGGAGCGCGTTGCAGCACGGCGATATCGACGCGTATCCCGAATACACCGGCACGCTGACCCAGGAGCTGCTAAAAAACGTGGCTCCGAATGCGGATATCGCCACGCTGCGCGAAAAGCTCAAGCCGCTGGGCATCGGCATCACCGACTCGCTGGGCTTCAGCGATACCTACGCCATCGGCATGCTGGAAACCGCGGCTGCCAAGCTGGACATTACGCGTCTATCCGATCTGGCAAAACATCCCGAGCTGCGTTTCGGATTCTCCAACGAGTTCATGGACCGCCAGGACGGTTGGCCGGGGATTCGCGCGAGCTATGCCTTACCGCAAACGCAGGTGCGCGGTCTCGACCACACCTTGTCGTACCGTGCCGTAGCCGATCATGCCGTCGATGCGATCGACCTTTACAGCACGGACGCGGAAATTCCTTACTATCACCTGCGCGTGCTCGAGGACGACCGCCGCTACTTTCCGCGCTACGACGCCGTATTCCTTTATCGTCTATCGCTGGAACAAAGCGCACCCGACTTTGTCGATGTCCTGCGCCGGCTTGCCGGGCGTATCGACGTCAAGACCATGCAGCAGATGAACGCCGAGGTGAAACTCAAAGGCGCGAAGGAAACGGATGTCGCCGCGCGCTTTCTTGGCGTACGTGCCGACGACGATCGGGCCGGCCTAGCAACCCGTCTGCTTCAGCGCACCGTCGAGCATGTGAAGCTGGTGGCTCTTTCGCTCGGCATGGCGTTATTGCTGGCTATTCCGCTCGGCATCCTGGCCGCGCGATGGACACGCCTGGGGCAATTGGTAATCGCGCTCACCGGTGTTTTGCAGACCATCCCTTCGCTGGCGATGTTCGTCTTCATGATTCCGTTGTTCGGCATCGGCACCTGGCCGGCGATCGCGGCGCTCTTTCTCTATAGCCTGCTGCCGATCGTGCGCAACACGCATGCCGGACTGATCGGCATTCCGCACGAGCTGCGCGAATCGGCCGCCGCGCTGGGCCTGTCGGGCGCGGCGAGGTTGCGCCATGTGGAACTGCCCATGGCGATGCGTTCGATTCTGGCCGGCATCAAGACGGCAGCCGTGATCAATGTCGGTACCGCCACGCTGGCCGCGCTTATCGGTGCCGGCGGTTACGGCCAACCGATCCTCACCGGCATCCGCCTCGACAATGTCGGCCTGATCCTGGAGGGCGCGGTGCCTTCGGCGGTGCTTGCCTTGCTGGTGCAGGCGATCTTCGAAGGCGTGGAACGCTGGCTCACGCCGCGCGGCTTGAGAATCCAGGCCCGGCAATAGGGTCCTTGGCCGATTTGCTATCGGCGAAGCTGTGCCTTGGCAAAACGGGGTTATGTCACCGGCTAGCCGCGACAGCTCACCGGAAGATACGCTGCTCAAAATGTTGGGGCCGCCGGATCGCAACCGCAGGATACTGCGATCGATTCGCCGGTCCTTAAGACATATGCTCGGTAAAGCCTGGTGGCTCCAGGATTTGCCACACGTCAACATGTAGGAAGGGTATGAGCGCAGTATTGACCATCGCGATGGCTCTGACCGGGACGGCCACGGCCGCGCAGACCGTACCTACCCAGTACGCCGCGGGCCACTTCTACGCGACGCCGCAAACGGCTTCCGGCCAGACCCTACGCCTGATTGTCGATACCGGCGGTGGCGGCACGGCCAACCTCTACTGGTTTACCGAGGCCACGGCACAGAAGCTCCACCTGGCCCCGGCGGGCTGCAAACTGGATGGGCACCCGATCAAGGCGGTGACGGCACCGGTCTATCAGAAGCAGGCCGCCTTGCCGCCTGCACTCGGGCCGTGCGCGGGCAAGGTGCTGGTCGATACAGAGAACTATTCATACGACGGCCAGCTGGGGGCAAGCTACCTTGGGACCCGGGTGTGGACGTTCGACTATCCGCATCAAGCGCTGCGCGCCGAAGGTAGCGCCTGGCGGCACGATGCGGCCGCCAAGCCGGCCAATCTCGGCTTCCAGAAAGACGACACCGGCGGCGTCACGCAGTACTTCCCACGCATCGTGATGCGTGTCGACGGTATCCCGATCAACATGCTGCTCGATACCGGCGCCACGGCGCACCCGACTGCAGCCGGCAAAGCCGCGGCAGGTACCGAGACCGAAGCCGACGGCATGGGCGTGACCAGTTACATCACCACGCGCATGTTTGATATCTGGCACAAGAAGCACCCGGATTGGCGGGTCGTCGAAAACGGTGACGACCTGTTGGGCGCGCAATTCAGTGCGCGCCTGATCGAAGTGCCCAAAGTGCAGATCGCCGGCTGGACCGTCGGCCCCATCTGGTTTACCGAACGGCCTAACAAGGCGTTTCACAAGATGATGGCGCGCATCATGGACGAGACGCCCGAGGGTGCGGTGGGCGGCAATGTGCTGAGCCACTTTTCCATCACCATCGACTACCCCAAAGCCAAAGCCTGGTTTACCTGTGCCCAGGGCTGCGTCGCGGCAGCCCCGGTCGCCAAGTAGCCTAGCCGCCCTCGCCCGACGCGGACGCCGAGCGCGTCATCTGCGGCATCTTCGTCTCGACTTCGCTCGACAAGATGCGTTTTGTCGTCCAGCGTCGGAACGTATCGATCGGGCAAGGCGCCGTGGCGTGGCAGTCGCCGAACGCGACCGGCATGTCGACTACATCGCCCGCATGGCTGACGTCGGCATTGCGCAGTGCATCCAGCCTCGGTAGCAAGGCATGGACGCGCACGGCGTAATGGCCCTGTTTTTCCCAGAGATCGAAGACCAGCGCTCCGCCGGGCGGATAGTCGTCCGGCTGCGTGGCGCTATGCCATTGCGTACCGAGCAGGCCACCGATCTGTGCAAGATTGGTATCGTGCCCGATCAGGAACACGACACGTGCGTCATCGCCGCTCAAGGGTTCGACATCACCATGCTTTCCGCTGGCGGCATCCAGTGAAGCGACGATATGCGCAAGCAGATTGGACGCGCTCTTCTGTGCCAACGGCAACGGCTTCTTGCTTTGCGCGAACTGAAGGTTATGCAGTTCGATCAATCGACCGATCGTCGCCGCATCGCTCTTGCCCCAGGCCACCCGTGCAAGCGGCATGCCTTGAGCATATTCCAGCATCAGGTTTTCGCTGAGCGAGCCTGCGGTCTTCATGGCCTTGGCCAGACCTGCCGTGTCGTCGAGCAACAGCTTCCTGCCGTCGGCCTGCGCCGCCTTGCAGCAGTCATCGCCGCTGCAGCCAAGCAGGATGTCCTGCAACAGGCTCAATGCGGCCGGCGGCTTGCCGGCAACCTGCGCATCATCGGCATCGTCGTTGTCCTTGGGCTGATAGTGGAACAGGCGATTGTTTTCTCCGGACGGCCGGGCATAAAAGCCAAGCCCGCAGTCCGCGCCCAATCCCTTGTTCAAGGCCGCCGCGCTGTCGCGATTGCGCGGCGTGCTATCGGCGATCACTACGACGTGAGATGCCTGCGCACAATCGCCGCTCCATAAGCCATCGGCCCGATAGCGTTCGCGATAGAACTGACCGAGCGACTGCATGCCTTGCGCACCATGCTCGGTCAGCACGCCGGGCTCTACTGGCCATGCCGGCCATGCCTCGCGCGAGTACTTGCCCAGAGCCTCCGGTGCGCTCGTCGGCGAACGCACGCCATGCCGGATCAACACGATCTCGAGCTTGAGCGTGCCGGTATCGCTTGCAAACACGCTCAACGGCAACGCGCAGGCGATCGCCAGCAACGACAACAACCATCGCCGACGCATCACAGCTTCACCGACAGGTCGAGAAACACACCGCGACCCGGCAGACCGAAAAACAATGGTTGGCCGCTGACCGACTGCGTGCCGGCGTAACTGGTGAGCTTGTGCACGTTGAAGATATTGTTCACGTCCACGCTGATCGAAAAGCCCTTGGTACCGGCCGGACCATGATCGGTGCGATAACCGATCGCGCCATCGACGCTCATATAGCCGCCAAGGCGCTGGCTATTGGCAAACACCGTATCGCCCGCCTTGTCGGTGGTGTTATCCAGACCATATTGCTTGCCGACGAACTTGCTCATCAGCGAGCCGTAATAGCCTTGCTCGCCGCTATAGAGCACGCCCAGCGCCGCGGTGACCTTCGGCGTACCGGCGATCTGCACATCGGTATCGCGATAGGTCGCCTTGTTGTAGCTGGCGTTGCCGTAGAGGCTCAACGCATGGGTCAAGGCATAGGTCGCTTCGAACTCCGCGCCCTTGTAGATGGCGCCGCCACCGTTGACGTAGACGCTCTCGTTGCCGTTATCCGTAGCCACCGTGGTCTCCGCCAACAGATTGGAGAACCGGATGTAGTAGACGTCCGCGCCAAAGGTCAGCGCGCGCGAGGCGTAGGCGGTACCCAGCTGGAAGTTGGTGGTCAGCTCCGGCTTCAGGCTATGCGAGCCGTTGATCTCGATGACGTCGATCGGCGGCGCCAGGAAACCCTTGGCCGCCTGCGCATAGGCGCTCCACGAATCGCTGATCTTCTGATGCAGGCTGAGCGACGGCAGCGTCGCGTGATAGGTCGCCTCCGCATCCGACGGTACCGGCGGCGTGACCTTGTTCAAAGTAGCATCCAGCGTGCGCGTAACTTCCGAATAGCGCACGCCGGGACTCAAGGTGGTGGTATCGGTGATCTTCCAGTCGTACTGCACATACGGCTGCAGCGTATCGGTGCGATCGTCCAGCATGTAGTTCTGCAGCGGGCCGTACTTGGTACCAGTGAACTGTCCGGTATTCATGTCCAACGGCAACTGGTAACGCGCATCGAGCGAACGCTCCAGCCAGACACCGGTACTGAACGTACCCGGCCCCAGATCATGCGCCAGGCGCAATACATCGCCGAAGGAATGAAAACCCGAATCGGCAAGCTTGCCCGGCACGTCGGTCTTTATCGTGGCGACCTTCTTGCCCTTGGCGTCGTAGAAGGTCACGCCATTGTCGGCGGGATTGTTATCCGAGGCGTCGCTGGTCTTGCGCGACCAGTGATCGAAGGTATTGAGATAGACCTTGTTGTCGATATCCCAATCGCCAAGGCGACTGCTCAAGCCCAGATACGTGAAGCTGGAGTAGTACGCCGCGTTGTTGTAACCCTGATACGACTGCACCGCGGGATTGTCGGTCAGACCATAACGCCAGCCGTACTGCGCGATCTCGCCCAGCGTCGCGCCCTGCACGGTGTTCTGGTGTTCGCGGTTGTAGCTGGTGACGAAGGTCAGCGCGGTCTGCTCGCCCAATTGGGTGATCGTCTTGATGAAGATGTGCTCGCGGCGATCGTCGGTACCTTTGAGATAGGTATCGCTGGCTTCCTTGGAGATATCGGCAAACAGCTTGGTGTGTGCGCCGATCGCTTCGTCGACGTTGACGCCGCCGGCGCGTGTATTCCAGCTGCCGAGGGTCAGATAAGGCGTGATGCCCGGCTCATCGCTTGGATCGCGCGAACGCAGGGCCACCGTGCCGCCAAACGTCGCATTGCCAATGGTCGAACCGCCACCGGGGCCGCGATCGATTTCCGCCTGGCCCAATACGTGGTTATTGAAATAGGCCGAGGTCGTGTGGTGCAAATCGCTGGCGTCGCCGAACGGGATGCCGTCGAAGGTGATATTGAACTGGCCATCCTGGAAGCCGCGCAGACTGATACCTTCGTTCTTGCCCAGGCCAGGGCCTTCCGGCGACGACACCGTCACGCTGGGTGCGTATTTGATGATGTCGTCGAAGTTGGCGTTGAAACGCAGGCCGTCACGGATAAAGCGCTCGTCGATCACCGAGGTGGGCTGAGTCGCATCGAGCGGCGCGGCGCTGGGGGCCAGGGTATCGACCGCATTGGCGCTGACGCTGACCGGTGCCAGGTCCTTCATGCCGCCCGTCGGGTCGATGTTCGGCAGCGGCTTGTCGGCCGGCTTATTGCCGGCCGGTACGTTTCCCACCGTGCTCACCGGCACGATGGTGTAGGTGCTGGGCGTGACGGCACGATAATCCAGCCCCGTACCCTGCAGCAGTCGCTTGAGCTGCTGCTCGGGCGACAGGCCGGCAGGTGCGCCCTTGGAACGCAGGCTATCGGGAATCTCGGCGCTATAGACGATCTGCAAGCCCGTCTGTCGCGCAAACATCTCCAGGGCCTGATTGAGCGGCATGGCCCCGATAGCTGCCGTGCTGGTGGCGGCGCTGTTATCGGCGAACGCTAGCATCGGCATGGTGCCAAGCACCAGGGCGATATGCAGGAAAAGCGATTTACGCATGGAGAACGAACCTGTGATGGGATAGGAATCGGCAGGCAGGTTTTGCCCGTTACCCCATCTACGAGTGCCCGACGGAAAGATCGGGTACCGTTTTTTCGATGAATTTTTTCCTACAACCGTGTTGCACTTTGTGACGGCTCGGCAGCAATGACGCGCACCCGATCCTTTTCGCGCTCGATCCGTACATGCGGTAGCGTCTGCAGATAGGCGATGAAGGCATCGACATCGCGTGCGTGAAACACACCGCTCAGGCGCATGTTCGCCACAGCGGGATCTTCGATCGACAACGGCCGCGTGGTGTAGGCATTGAAACGTCGCGCCACATTCGCGACCGTATCGCGCTGAAAGCGAATTTCCGTCGGCAGCCATGCCGTGGCCGATGCAAGATCGGTCGTCGCCGAACGACGCACACCACCCTGTGCATCCATATGCGCCTGCTCGCCGCCCGCCAGGTCAACCAGTGAGGCACCCGTTTCGTTGCGCCATGCAGTCCAGCGCGAGCCGCGCTCCAGAACCTGCACGCGACCGCTGATGACGGCAACGTCCGCACCCTGCTCGGTACGCTGTACCGCGAATACGGTGCCGATATCGCGCAAGAGATTCGCACCCACGGTGACGCTTAGCGGGCGGGCCGCATCCTTGCCGACATCGATCAAGGCGTTACCGCTTACGATCTCGATATGGCGCGCATGCTCATCGAAACGCACCGCGATGGTGCTCTGGCGGTCGAGCTGCACTAGCGTTCCGTCAGAGAGGGCGACGCTGCGCACAGCGTCGTTGCCCGAGCTATAGACGTCCGCAGGAGCTTCACGCCCCAGCCACCAGCCGGAAGCGCCCAGGGCAACAATGGCGAACATCGCCGCTGCGGCCAGCCACCCTGCGTGATATCGACGACGTGGCGCCGGCACCCGCACGGCCTCTTTTCGCGATGGAAGCGTGACTGGCTTGCGCAAGGCCACGACCGCGCTTTCCGTGGCGGCCAGATTGACCAGCTGATCCGCGCTGAGTGCTTCCATCGTAGCGGCGACCTGCATGTCGCCATGCATCTGCGCGATCGCCAGGTATTCGCTCAAATGCGCCGGCGAGCGTCGCAGCCACGCCAGAAACTCGCCTTGCTGCGCTTCGGACATGCCCGCGCGCTGATCCAGATACCAGCTTGCCGCCTGCTCGGTAAGCCGCAGCGAGCTTTCTCCGGAGTGCTTGAAGCGCTGTGTCTCATTCATAACGAAGCATCCCTTGCCGGCATGCCGCCAGTCCTTTGACGATGTACTTCTTGACCATGTTGGGCGAGATACCCAGGCGTTCGCCGATCTCGCGATAACCCAGTTCGTCGCGATAATGCAGCACCAGCACCGCACGGCATTTGGGCGATAGCCGTCCAATCAATTGCCCCAGCCGCTGCCGTCGCAGGCCTTGATCGACCTGCGCGTCGGCTTCGCAGGGCGCGCTAAGCCGGTCCAATACCTCTTCCAGGCCTTCGCTGCTTACTGGAGCGCGACGCTTCATCTGTGCGCGCTCCTTGATCAGGTTGGACGCTACCGTGACCAGATAGGCCTCCGGGTTGCGGATGTCTTCCTGCCCGCCGCGATCGCTTCGCAACAGGCGCAGATAGACCTCTTGCACAAGATCCTGCGCGTCCCAGGCGTGCGCGACCCGCCGCATGACATAGCTATTGAGCCATGCCCCTTGTTCGGCAAACAGCTTGGACCACGTGTTGTGCTTGTCGGCGCTCACTACGGACCCGTACGGAACGGCCGGGGGCCGTCTGCAATGAACCGGCCACGCTAAAGGCGATATGTGACGGCACGATGAAAGCACATCCCGCCTCTGCTACCTTCACCGCTTCTTCGATCACCGCAAGGTCCGTCATGCGCCGACTCGCTCCGTCCCTGCTTGGCCTCTCGTTGCTCTGCGCGCTGGCATTGTCAGCGGCCATGGCCGCCGAATCCGGAAAGACCCCTTCGCCCAAGGAGTTGCTGGATCACGCCAAGCCGGAGGAATGGCGCAGCCCCGATCCGCAGAACATCGTGGTGATGCAGTTGCCACAGGGGCGCGTGGTGATCGAGCTGGCGCCGGACTTTACGCCGCGGCATGCGGAAAACATCCGCACCCTGGTGCGTGGCCACTATTTCGATGGCCTGGCGATCATCCGCGTGCAGGATAACTTCGTTACCCAATGGGGCGATCCGGAAGACGACGACAAGGGCGACAAGTCCAAGCTCCGTTCGCTGGGCAAGGCCAGCAAAACCCTGCCGCCCGAATACACCCGTCCGATCGATGACAAACTGCCGTGGACTGCCCTGCCCGACGGCGACGTCTATGCACCCGAAGTCGGCTTCTCCGAAGGCTTCCCCGTGGCGCGCGACAAGACCACCGGCCAGGAGTGGCTGACCCATTGCTATGGCGCCGTCGGCGTGGCCCGCGATGTCGGTCCGGAAACCGGTAGCGGTAGTTCGCTCTACGCCATCATCGGCCAGGCACCGCGCGGTCTCGACCGCAATCTGGCCGTGGCCGGACGGGTCCTGCAGGGGATGGAGTTCTTGTCGGCTTTCCCGCGCGGCACCGGGGCGCTGGGTTTCTACGAGAAGCCCGAGCAGCGCACGACAATTCGCTCGGTCACTCTGCTCGCCGACATGCCCGTGGCGCAGCGGCCGAAGTTACAGGTGCTGCGTACCGATAGCCCGACGTTTGCCGCGTTGATCGAGGCGAAGCGCAATCGGCATGATGATTTTTATACGGTGCCGGCTGGGAAGATTGATTTGTGCAGCATCAACATTCCCGTTCGGGATGTGAAATAAGGCAGTTCGCTCGCGATTTAAGAACTACGGGCTCGCTTCGCATCGCTTGTTGCCCCCTCACCCCAACCCTCTCCCCCGGCAAAGCCAGGGGAGAGGGGGCTGACCGAGGCAAGTTTTCAGCGTTACGAGCTCTTGCTCCCTCTCCCCTGGTTTTGCCGGGGGAGAGGGGCTGACTGAGGCAAGTTTTCAGCGTTACGAGCTTTTGCTCCCTCTCCCCTGGCTTTGCCGGGGGAGAGGGTTGGGGTGAGGGGGGCTCTTACCACCAAGCCTCACCGATACCCCGCCGCCTGCAACTCAAACAGCTCGGCATAGTGACCGCCGGCGGCAAGCAGGTCCGCATGGCTGCCGATCTCCACGATGCTGCCGCCTTCGAGCACCATGATGCGGTCGGCCATGCGCACGGTCGAAAAACGATGTGAGATCAGCACGGCGGTCTTGCTCTGCGACAGTTCCTTGAAGCGTTGAAACACCTCGAACTCCGAGCGCGCATCAAGCGCCGCGGTCGGCTCGTCCAGGATCAACAGCTGCGCGTCACGCATGTAGGCACGAGCGATGGCGATCTTCTGCCATTCGCCACCGGACAGATCGACACCACCCTTGAACAGCTTGCCCAGCATCTGCTCATAGCCCTTGGGCAGTTTGGCGATCACCTCGTCAGCAACGCTGCGCCGCGCGGCATCGGCAATCCGGTCGCGGTCGTCACGCGCTTCGATACGCCCCACGGCGATATTGTCGGCGGCACTCAGGAAGTAGCGCACGAAGTCCTGGAAAATTACCCCGGTATTCGCGCGCAACTCGTGCAGGTCGTATTCGCTCAACGGATGACCATCGAGCAGAATGCGGCCCTCGTCCGGGTCGTAGAGTCGCGAAAGCAATTTGACCAGAGTCGTCTTGCCGGCACCGTTTTCGCCCACCAGCGCCAGTACTTCACCCGCACGCAAAGTGAAATTGAGGTTGCGCACCGCCCAACGCTCGGCATCGGGATAACGGAAACCTACATCCTCGAACACAAAGCCTTCGCGGATCGGATCGGGGAACGGACGCGGGTGTTCGGGCGTATAGATTTCCGGCTTGATCTGGAAGAACGAAAACAGATCATCGAGATAAAGCGCCTGCCCTGCCACCTGCGAGAAACCGATCAGCAGGTTCTCCAGCAAGGTGCGCAGCCGACGAAACGAAGCGGACAGGAAGGTGAGATCGCCGATGGTGAAGTCGCCGCTTACCGTGCGAAACGCGATGATCGCGTAGGCGAGGTAATAGCCGATCGTTCCGATGGTAGTGAATAGACCGCCCCAGCCGGCGCGGCGCAGCGCGATGCTGCGGTTGGCGCGATAGATCGACTTGGACAGCACGCGATAACGGTCGATCAGGAAATCATTGAGGTTGAAGCTTTTGACTTCCTTGGCCGTTTGCGCGCTGGCGCCGATCATGCGCAGGTAGTCGAGCTCGCGTCGCTCCGGGGTCCATTGGTAATTGACCGCATAGCTCTGCGCATTGAAATGCAGCTCACCGACGAATACCGGCACCAGCGCGATCAACAACAGCAGAATCAACCAAGGCGCATAGACCGCCAGGCCCACCGCAAAGCTGATGATGGTGACGATGTCCTGCGCCTGTCCGAGCAATTGCGAGAGCAGTGAACTGCGCCCGGCCACCTGGCGTCGCGCGCGATCCAGGCGATCCTGCAAGTCGGCGTCTTCGAAATCTTCCAGGTCAAGCGAAGCGGCATGCAGCATCAAATCGATACTGGTGGCGTTGCTGTAAAGCTCGGACAGCAGCGAATCGATCAGCGAGACGATACGGCCCAGAATGTCCGCGGCGATCGCCAGCGAGAATTCCAGCGCGAGCAAGGCCCAAAGGCGATGCATCTGCGCATCCGCCAACCAGTCGGACAGTCCGCCATGGAAACCGCCGGCGCGGATCAGATGCGTGACTTCATCGATGATCAGCTTGCCGACGTAGAGCGTCACCACCGGCAGCAGTGCACGCGCCAGTCTCAGGACGATAGTCCAGATGCATAGCCAGGGGCTGGTCCGCCATATACCGAGCAGGAACGGCGGCAGGTTGCGCAGGGCACTGAAGCGCTCACGCAGGCTTTGCTTGGGCGGCGGCTCGCCGCGACTGGCCCCGCCCTTGCCTGCTCGCCCACCCATGCTGTATTCGCGCGGCATCGTTATTCCGGATCCAGCCTTAGCCGAAAGCCAGAGCATGCCATGGGGGCTTGTCTTTAGATACACTTACGATATATCGTAAGTACATCTTAGATACTACGAGAGGACCTGATCATGCGTGGACACCATTCGTTATTTCATGCGATGCGTCATCGGTTCCGGGCCATGCACGAGGAGCACCACGACCGGGCTTTTGAACACCATGCCGCACGCCACGGCTTTCGCGGCGGCCCGGGCGGGGATTTCTTTGCCGACTGGAACGAGCTGCGTGGCGGCGGCCGACGCGGCGGCGGGCGCATGTTCGGTCACGGCGATCTGAAACTGCTGCTGCTTGCCCTGCTTGAACAACAGCCGCGTCACGGCTACGAGATGATTCGCATCATCGAGGAAATGTTTCATGGCCACTACTCGCCCAGCCCCGGCGCCATCTACCCCACGCTGACCATGCTGGAAGAAATGGGGCATGCGCAGGTGGAGAACGAACAGGGCGGACGCAAGCTCTATGCGATCACCGATGAGGGACGCCGCTTCCTCGACGAGAACCGCGCCGCCGTCGAAGCCATGACCGAACGCACCGAACACAGCGCGCGCATGGCAGCGAAGATGTCGGCGCCGCAGGCCATCCGCCAGGCCATGCATGCCCTCAAGCATGCTCTGCTGATGCGCGGTACGGAGTGGACCCGCGCGGAAACCCAACGCGTTGCGGCCATTCTCGAAAAGGCGGCCACCGACATCGCCACCGGGCAGCGCCGTGAATAGCCCCGGCGAGGACCTGGATCGCTGGCAGCAGCGCTGCAAGGCGGCCGGCCTGCAAATGACCGCCCCCAGGCGCGCCGTGCTGGCCGCCCTGGTGGCACGACAGGACGCCGTGGATGCGGTGGCGTTGCTTGTACAGGCCCGCGAACACTATCCACGCGCCAGCATCGGCACGGTGTACCGCTTCATGCGCGAGCTGGAACAGCATGCCCTGGTGCAGGTACACAGCGAGGCTCATGGGCGCATCCATTGGCGACTTGCCGGCACGGCGCAACCCGCTGCAACGGCGCCGGACATGGATGCCCTGGCCGTATTGCGACAGATCGCCGAGCGCCTGGGCTACCGCTTGATTCGCCGCAACGGCGACTTCATCTACTGATTCCCCGCCACGCCATCGCTCATCTGAGCCAGTAGCCGGCTGCTTACTTTCCCCTAGGAGCATTCATGGCAAGACATGAACCACGCATGGTTCGTCATACGGTGGTGATGCGGCAGCTCGACGTGCTGCGCGTAGAACGACTGACCCCGCACATGCAACGCATCGTTCTCGGCGGCCCCGAGCTGGCTGGCTTTATCAGCGCCGCGCCGGACGATCACGTCAAACTGTTCTTTCCCAACAGCCACGGCGAGATCGTGCGCCCGACGCTCGGCGCCAACGGCCTGGAGTATCCACCCGGGAAGGAACCCTCACCCATGCGCGACTACACGCCACGCAGCCATGACGAAACCCGCGGCGAACTGACCGTGGACTTTGTCCTGCATGGCGACGGTCCTGCGGCGACGTGGGCGGCGCAAGCCACGCCGGGGCAACAGCTTGGCGCGGGCGGTCCGAGAGGCTCGTTTATTGTCGCCGATGATTTCGATCACTACGTCATGGCGGGTGACGAAACCGCCCTGCCCGCGATCGGTCGTTGGCTGGAAGAGTTACCGTCGCATGCCAAGGCCACCGTGCTTATTGAGATTCCCGAATCGGCCGACCGGCAGAGTCTGAGCTCGAATGCACATTTCGATGTGCAGTGGCTGTATCGCAAGGGTGGCGATGCTGTGAGCAGTACGCTGCTGGAGCAAGCCTTGCAGCAACTCGCGCCGCCCGATGGCGATACGTTTTATTGGATCGCTACCGAGTCGAAGCGCGCACGCAACATGCGCCAGTGGTTAAGCGAACACCGTGACTTGCCCAAAGAGCATGTGAAAGCTACGGGTTATTGGAAGTTCGGCGATAGTGACGATTGATTAATTGGGTGAAGCATGCCGCGAGCACCCGGCCCCCTCACCCCAACCCTCTCCCCCGGCGGAGCCAGGGGAGAGGGAGCAGGCTGCGCAAGTGCGAAACACTGAAGCACCCTCAGCAAATCCCCTCTCCCCTGGCTCCGCCGGGGGAGAGGGTTAGAGTGAGGGGGGCTTTAAGTCCTCAGGGTGACGTGAACACCTCGTGAGCAATCTCACCAATGACGACACTCTGTATGCATTGGACACGCTATCCATAGCCTCATGCCAAAGCATAGGAGCGGCAACACATGAAGCGCGGCCGGAAAGTGCTGAGCTGGATCGGAGGCATCCTGGTCTTGCTGATCGCGGTCATCATCATCGTGATCGCCACCTTCGACTGGAACCGAGCCAAGCCCTTTATCAACGACAAGGTCAGCCAGGCAATCGGGCGACCGTTCGAGATCCAGGGTGACTTGAGCGTGCACTGGCAACGCGAACCGGACCAGGGCGGTCTGGCGGCGATCGTGCCTTGGCCGGAATTCGTTGCGCAACAGATCCACATAGCCAACCCGGATTGGGCCAGGAACAAGCAGTTCGCCACGCTCGATGCCCTGCGCTTCCGCCTCTCGCCATTGGCCCTGCTGGCACATCGCATCACCATACCGACCGTGCAGCTGGTACAGCCGAACATCGACCTGCAGCGCGACAAACAGGGGCGCGCCACCTGGGACTTCACCCTGCCGCAAAGCACCGGCCCGTCGACGTGGACGCTCGACCTGGGTGCGATAGGTTTCGACCGCGGCCATATTGCTCTCGACGATGCTGCCAGCAGCGTCCAGCTACAAGTGAATATCGAACCGCTGCAAAAAACCATCCCCTATGACGAGATCGTTGCGCAGCAGTCAGCACGCGCACGCGACGAGGCACAGAAGACCGCCGGCGGCAACGCAAAGAAAACGCTAACCAATGCGCAGACCGAAAGCGAACCCAAGACGCGCCCCACCTCTGCCTACGCATTCGCCTGGCAGGCCAAGGGTAGTTATCAGGGCACGCCCCTATCGGGCGATGGAAAGACCGGTGGCGTGCTGGCATTGCAGCGTAACGACCAGCCCTTCCCCGTACAGGCGGATGTACATGCGGGCGATTCGCATATCGCCCTGGTCGGCACCTTGACCAATCCCATGCACCTGGCTGCGCTCGATCTGCGACTTTGGTTTTCCGGCACCAGCATGGCAAAGCTCTACCCGCTTACTGGATTGACTCTGCCCGATACGCCGCCTTACGCGACGGAAGGCCGCCTGATCGCCGAGCTACACAAGAACAACAGCCATTTCAGCTACCAGAATTTCCGCGGCCGGGTCGGCGGCAGCGACCTGGGCGGCAGCCTCGACTTCACCACCGCCGCACCGCGCCCGAAGCTGACCGGGAAATTGCACTCGCAGTTGCTGCAGTTCTCCGACCTGGGTTCGCTGGTCGGCGCCGATTCGAAAGAACAAAAGCGGCAACGCGGCGACACCACTGCGCAGCCTGCCGACAAAGCGCTACCGGTCGAGCCCTTTCGCACCGATCGCTGGAAAGCCATGGATGCGGACGTCACCTTTACCGGTGCGCACATCGTCCGCGATGCCAGTCTGCCGATCGACAACTTAAGCACGCATATCGTGCTGGAGGACGGCAAACTGCATCTGGATCCACTCAGTTTCGGCATGGCCGGCGGCAATGTCACCGGACTTATCCATCTCGACGGCAGCCAGGCACCAATGCGTGGGCGGATGGATCTGAAAGCGCGTCACCTGAAACTGAAAGAACTGTTCCCGACCTTCCAGGCGATGAACACCAGTTTCGGCGAGATCAACGGCGATATGGCCATGAGTTCGAACGGCAACTCGGTGGCCGAACTGCTGGCCACCGCCGACGGCGAGGTCAAGCTGCTGATGAACGACGGCGCGATCAGCAAGACCTTGCTCGAAACCGCAGGCCTCAATATCGGCAATGTGGTGATCGGCAAGCTGTTCGGCGACAAGACGGTCAAGATCAACTGCGCCGCGTCGGACCTGGTCGCTACCAACGGCGTATTCCAGGCCAAGCTGTTCGTCCTCGACACGGAAGACGCGATCATCGACGTCGACGGCAACGTCAACTTCGCCACCGAACGCCTGGACCTGGATATCACGCCGCATACCAAAGGCTTCCGCGTGTTCTCGCTGCGCTCGCCGCTATATGTCAAGGGAACGCTGAAGAACCCCGATGTCGGCGTGCATTCGGCCGGGCTGATCCTGCGCGGTGGCGGCGCCCTGGCTTTGGGCATATTCGCCGCACCAGCGGCCGCGCTCGCGCCGTTGGTAGTCCCGAGTCGAGGTAACCAGGAGAATGCATGCCAGGGCGTGTTGGAGCAGATGCGCGGGACAAAGGTGAAGGCACCGGCGCAGCCGAAGGCGAAGTGATCGGCTGACACCACGTACAATGCGGCACCGCCACGACGATCCCGCACCGTGCTTCCCGCCGCCAAAGCCCGCTTCCAAATCCACTTCTGCGTCCTGCTCTGGGGATTCACGGCCATTCTCGGCAAGCAGATCACTCTGCAGGCGCTGCCGCTGGTCTGGTGGCGTACCTTGCTGGTGACCTCGGCGCTGTTACTGGTGCCGAGGGTTTGGCGCGGGCTCAAGGCCATGCCGGCCAGGTTGCGCTGGGCGTATGCCGGTATCGGTGCAGTCGTGTCGCTGCATTGGTTGACGTTTTATGCAGCGATCAAATTATCGAACGCATCGGTCGGTGCGACCTGTATTGCCCTGGGTCCGGTGTTTCTCGCTTTTATCGAGCCGTGGATCGCCCGCCGCCGCTTTGATCCGCGCGAGCTGCTGATCGGCATACTGGTCATTCCCGGTGTCGCCATGGTGGTGGGCGGCGTGCCGGTGGATATGCGACTGGGTATTGCAGTGGGCGCGCTGTCTGCGCTGCTGGTGGCCATCTTCGGCTCGCTCAACAAGCGCCTGGTCGAGCATGGCGATCCGCTGACCGTCACCTGCATCGAGCTGGGCTCGGGCACGTTGTTTCTCACCTTGCTCGCACCGTTTCTGCCGCATGCGGGCTCGGCTTTCATGCTGCCCGGTGCGCACGATGCAGCGCTGCTGCTCCTGCTGTCATTCGGCTGCACCTTGCTGCCCTTCGCATTGGCACTGGTCGCACTGCGTCAGATGAGCGCCTTCGAAACGCAAATGGTGACCAATCTCGAGCCGGTCTACGCCATCGTGCTGGCTATCGTATTGCTGGGCGAACAACGTCAGCTCGACACCTGGTTCTATCTTGGCGTCGCGGTGATCCTGACTGCCGTGTTCGCCCATCCTTTCCTGCACCGCCGCGATAGCCAGCCGGCAAAGACCGAGCTGCTGGCTACCGCGGAGAGTCACAACATCGTCGATTAATGCAGGGTCGACTAATGCGCGGCCGATGCCGATGACGCCGGATGCTCGTCGTGATCATGGTCATGATCGCCGTCATGATCATCATGCCCATCATCATGATGATGGTGTCCGCCACCGTGCCCATCGTCACCGTGCGTACCGGCCAGCGCGACAAAACCGTCTTCATCCAGCTTGGGCAACTGGCGAATAAAGGCCACCATGTCCCAGATGGCATCATCGCTATGGCTGACGCCCCATGCCGGCATGGCCGTCATCTTGACGCCGTGCTTGATCACCCAGAACGCCTTGGTCGGATCGGCAATGCCGAGCTTGGCCAGATCCGGCGGCTGCGGATAAAGCCCCTGCCGCAACTCGGTGCTGCGCATGCCTGGCGTCAGATGGCAGGCGGCGCACATCTGCGCGTAGTGTTCGGCGCCCGAGTGAATGCGTGTCTGGGCATCCAGGTCCGTAGGCACCACCACGCCGGCAGACTGCCGCGCAATCGAACGCTCACGCAGTGTTTCGACGACCTGCGTGGTTACACCCCAATGGGGTTGATCCGCACCTATATCGTAAATACCGGAATACACGAAGGCTGCGGCAGCCGCAGCGAGTATGACCAAAACTGCAATCAATGTTTTCAAGATCGTTCCCCTCGTTGAGTATCTAAAACCAGAAACGGATGCCGGCGACCCAGGTTGTTTCGTGCACGGCGGTATCAATCAGGACATCGTTGGGTGCGTTTGCGATGCGCCGGTAAGCCCACGACACGCCGACATAGGGCGCGAAGCGTCGGCTGAATTCGTAGCGCAAACGCAAACCGGCTTCGGCTTCGGACAGACCGGCGCGAATCGCACGCTGCGGATCGTTGCGGCTATAAAGATTCAGCTCGATCTTCGGCGTCAATATCAGCCGCTGGGTAAACAGCACGTCATAGCTGCTTTCCAGGCGAAGAGCCGTACGTCCCTGCTCTGCCGCATAGAACGTCGCCTGTGTTTCGAACCAGTAAGGCGCCAGACCTTGCGCACCGACGGCCAGCCATTGCCGCTTGGGCCCGTTACCGATGTCCTGGCGCAGGCCCAGCTGGCCATCCCAATAAGTCGTCCAGGCGTGCCCCCATAGCACGTCGACGCGTCCATCTTGGGTTGTGCCACGCTGGTGCTCGCCCTCGCTACGTATCCACAGGCGATCGATATCACTGCCCCACCAGCCTTCACCCTCCCAGGCGGTCGCGTTGTCGCCACCCGTACTGTGCGTGCGTTCCAGGCGGTCGATCAACAACATGCCCCGCGTATCGGTGTCGTGCATGTCCATCGCGTCGGACATCGCATGCTGTGCCATGACATGTTGCGGCGGCGGTGGCGGAACATGATCGTTCGGCGGCAATGCCGACGATGAAGCCGCCGCCGGCGGCGGCGCGTCGTGATGCTGATGTGGCATGGACATGCCGGGCATATCGTCCATCGGCATGTCCTGCATGTTGTCCATGGGCTTGGCCTGTTGTGCATACGTCAGGCCCGAAACACCGCACAGCAGGAGAAACATCAAAAGCCGCTTCATGCCACCACCACTTCGCGCATCATGCCCGCTTCCATGTGATAGAGCAGATGACAGTGGTAGGCCCAGCGGCCGATCGCATCGGCGCTGACGCGATACGCCACACGTTGTGCCGGTTGCACCACCACGGTGTGCTTGCGCACCTGGAACGCGCCATCGGGAGACTCCAGCTCGCTCCACATGCCATGCAAATGGATCGGGTGGGTCATCATGGTGTCGTTGATCAGCACCACGCGCACGTGTTCGCCGTAGCGCAGCTGGATAGGCCCGACGTCGGAGAAGCGCTTGCCGTCGAACGACCAGAGATAGCGTTCCATATTGCCGGTAAGGTGCAGGGTCATCTCGCGATCGACCCTGGGCGAGATGGGTGCATCGACCGCGTGCAGGTCGGCGTAGCTGAGCACGCGCCGGCCGTTATCGCGCAAGCCCACGCCAGGATCATCCAGGTTGCTGCGCGGCTGCGGCACACGCATGTCGATTTCCGGGCCATGGCCGCGCATCGATGTGTCGCCCATGTCGCCATGGTCCATGGTCATCCCAGGCATGCCATGCATGTCGTGGCTCATACCACCGTGCTGCATCTGTCCCATCATGTCGCTCATGGCGAGCAGAGGACGAGAATCGAGCGCCGGCACATCGGCCGCCATGCCGGCGCGCGGTGCCAGCGTGGCGCGGGCGAAACCGGAACGGTCCATGCTCTGCGCAAAGATCGTCCAGGCGCGGTCGGCCACCGGCTCGACGATCACATCGTAGGTCTCCGCATTGGCGATGCGAAACTCGTCGACGGTCACCGGTTCGATCGGCTGCCCGTCGGCCGCTACCACGGTCATTTTCAGACCGGGAATGCGCACATCGAAAAAGGTCATCGCCGAACCGTTGATAAAACGCAGCCGCACTTTTTCGCCCGCATCGAACAAGCCGGTCCAATTGCCCGCAGGCGTGGTGCCGTTGATCAGATAGGTATAGGTCATGGCCGAGACATCGGCCAGATCGGTGGGATCCATGCGCATCTGGTTCCACATGCGCCGTTCGTCCAGCGCCTGCGAAAAACCTTGCCGGCTGGCGTCGCGCAGAAAATCGCCCATCGTGCGCTTGCCGATGTTGTAGTAATCGCTCTGCTTTTTCAGGTTGGCGAAGATCCGTTCCGGGTCGGTATCGGTCCAATCGCTAAGCAGGATCACGTGCTCGCGTTGCACCGCATGACGCTCGTTCCGTGGCTCGATCACGATCGGCCCATACAAACCGGTCTGTTCCTGGAAACGCGAATGGCTGTGATACCAGTAAGTGCCCGCCTGGTTTACCGTGAAGCGATAGACGTATTCGCCACCCGGCGGGATGCCATCAAAACTCAGGCCCGGCACGCCGTCCATATCGGCCGGCAGCACGATGCCATGCCAGTGAATCGAGCTGGTAACGGCAAGACGATTGCGCACGCGAATAGTCACCGTGTCGCCCTGGCGCCAGCGCAACAGTGGTGCCGGCAACTGGCCGTTGACCACGGTGGCTATACGCTTGCTGCCAGTGAAATCCACCGGCAGTTCGCCGATTTCCAGCTCGAAATAGGTACCGCTCAATTCGGCGCGTGACGGGCCCGTGGTGGCAAAAACATCGCCGCCGCGAAACAGCCCGAGCCCGGCGGCAACTCCGCCCAGGGTCAGGCCTTGAACGAAGCGCCGACGCGGCAGCGAAAGGCCACGCGGATCCTGCTTACTCATGATGTCGACTCCAACTGCCCTCCGTCCGGCTATGCGAAGGCGGACGCTCGGCCACAACGATGCTCATCCATGGCAGCACAACCAACATCGTGCTGCCATGAATACCGTTATTCAGGCGAAGTCATTCGCCGGTGGCCGTAATGGAGGAGATTGCGCGCGCTGCGGCGCGGAGCGATGTCCCTGTACCGCCAGCGGATGAGCTGGAAGCCGGGAGATCATGCCCAGTGCCACGGTCGGTGGCAGCGTGGCCGGGGCGTGTACGCAGGCACAGTCGGCGGTGGCCATCGGACCCTGGCCATGCGCATGCGCGGTATCGTGCATGCCTGCGCTGTCGGGCATATGCATACCGGTACAACAATCGGTCTGTGCCCAGGCCATGCTCACCAGCGCCAGCCACGCGCACAGCGCCCAGGCCAGCAAGTGGCGGGAACGGCGGAAGGGCTGGAGCGAGCGGCGGGGCATGGGGTGAGGATAGCCAGCATGCATTGGGGGCTCAACTCTGGAGCAGGCTCCAAGCGGTTTTCGGAGGGCTCGGGAACGGTGGCAGCTTTTTCGTTGAATCACTGCCAGAGCCCCCTCTCCCCAACCCTCTCCCCCGGCAAAGCCGGGGGAGAGGGAGCAGGTTTCGCTAGATCGAAACTCGCCTCGGTGGGACTCCACTCATTGCTCGCTCCTCTCAACGCCTCACTACACTGTGCGCCTCCCCCTATACTGCAGCCATGAATTATCGCCACGCCTTCCACGCCGGCAACTTTGCCGACGTTCTCAAACACGCCGTGCTTTTTGCGCTGATCGAAGCGCTCAAGGCCAAGCCGGCGCCGTTCTGCTTTGTCGATACGCATGCCGGTAGCGGTTGCTATGCGCTCGATGGCATGCAGGCCGGCAAGACCGGCGAGTACAAGGACGGCATCGCGCGCCTGCTCTTTCCGGATATGCATGGCGACGGCAGCGCACCGGCACTGCCCAGCCTGCTGCAGCGCTGGCTGCAGACCATCCTCGATCTGCCCGGCAACGAGGACGGCTTGAAGCTCTACCCCGGCTCGCCGCTGCAGGTAGCCCAGGCGATGCGCGCCAGCGACAGCGCGCAGCTATGCGAACTGCACCCGGAAGAAGCCACACGCCTGCGCGAGCTGTTTCATCGCGATGCACGCGTACATGTGCATCAGCGCAACGGCTACGAGGCACTCAAGGGCTTCGTGCCGCCGCAGGAAAAGCGCGGCCTGGTCCTGATCGACCCGCCCTTCGAAGCCCAGGAAGACGAGTACCGCACGATCGAGAAAACCATCAAGAACGCCCTGCTACGCTGGCCCGGCGGCGTCTATGCGGTGTGGTATCCGATCAAGCGCCGCAGCCAGGTGCAACCCTTCCACCGCTGGCTGCAACACAGCGGCGTGAAGCGCGTGCTACGTGCGGAGCTGCTGGTTCGACCGGACGATTCACCGCTCCGTCTCAACGGCTCGGGCATGGTCATACTCAACGCGCCCTGGAAACTCGACGACGCCTTGCGCGAACCGATGCAGGCACTGGGGCGGTTGCTCTCGCAGGATCGCCCGGCCCAGACGCGGCTCGACTGGCTGGTCGAGGAAGCGCCCTGAACGCTAAGCTTGGTTATCTCCAGCCCACTTCCTGAGGAGTATGGTCATGCGTCCCGCCCCGTTACTGATCCGCCTGGCCATCCCGGCTGTGCTGCTGGCCCTGAGTGCCTGCGCACCCGCACCGATCTACAAGCCCACCGCAGCCAACGTGGTCGTCGCGCCGGCACAAGTCTCGCAGACGCCGGAGCAGTACAGCGGCCGCGACGTGATCTGGGGTGGCCGCATCGTGCAAGTGAACAACCTCGCCGACCATAGCGAAATCGAAATCCTCGCCTATCCGCTGGACAGCTCTCAGCGGCCCAAGCTGAGCGGCAATGGCATGGGGCGATTTATCGCGACCATGTCCGGCTATGTGGAATCGATCGATTACCCGCAAGGTGCGCCGATTACCGTTACCGGCCATCTCAGCGGCAATCGCTCCGGCAAGGTAGGCGAAGCCGATTATGCGTTTCCGTTGGTTGGTGTGACGCAGTCGCATATCTGGTCGACGTCGGAAATGCAGGGCGGCAAGGTCAATTTCGGTGTAGGCGTGGGCGTCGGTATCCGCTAAATCCCACGCGATTCGTTCAAGGAAAGCTCGATGTCCGGACACGCCAACTCGCTCAGAGCGATCCTGCTCGCTCTGGGTGCCAATTTCGCGATCTTTATCGCCAAGCTGATCGCCGCCGTCATGACCGGTTCCGGCGCCATGCTGGCCGAAGCGGTGCATTCGCTGGCCGACTGCTCCAACCAGGGTTTGCTGCTGGTCGGTATGCGGCAGGCCAAGCGGCCGCCGTCGATGGAATACCCGCTCGGCTGGGGCCGCGTGATGTATTTCTGGTCGTTTCTGGTGGCGATGCTGCTGTTCAGTGTCGGCGGCATGTTTTCGATCTATGAAGGCGTGCACAAGCTCAGTCATCCGGAGCCACTGAGCTGGCCATGGCTTGCCGTGGGCGTGCTGGGTTTCAGCATCGTGGTCGAAGGCATCTCGATGCACGGCTGCCTGCAGGAAGTAAACAAGGCACGCGGCTCACGCAGCCTGTGGCGCTGGTTCCGCGAAACACGATCGAGCGAGCTATTGGTGATCTTTGGCGAAGACCTCGCCGCCCTGCTCGGCTTGACGCTCGCGTTTATTGCGGTGGTCGCCACGATGATCACCGGCAACCTGCTGTTCGACGCTGCCGGCACCATCGCCATCGGTATCCTGCTGGTCGTCGTTGCCGTTGCCGTTGCCAACGAAGTGAAGGCGCTGCTGATCGGCCAGGGCGTCGAACCGGAACAGCGCGAAGCATTGATCGCCTTCTTGAACGCACGCCCCGAGGTCGACGCCGTACTCAACCTGCTGACCGTACAAATGGGCCCGGACGTGATGGTCGCCGTGAAGGCGCGCATGGCCCCGGCAGCGGATCAGCGCAGCTTTATCGAGGCGATCAACCGTACTGAGAAGGCGATGAAAGAGGCTTTCCCGAATGTGCGGTGGAGTTTCTTTGAGCCGGATATTGCCGATTGATTAGCAGGGCTACCGCCAACGCTTAAGTGTTATTGCCTTACGCTATCTCGAGTTCACTGACATAGCCAAGCGGTAGACATTCAAAGCGCGATCGATCTAACCTCATAAACACACAACTCGTCAGTACACAACAAAATATTCGCCCCGCCAAACGCCCATGTATCGAACACATCCCGCGTTGGAAAGAGATGCCCACTGCCCAGGCACTTGGCGCAATCAGGAAAACATCATGGATGATAAGAAGCTTTCAATCGACCCCGCAGGCATCGTGCTAAACACTGATGGATCAGTATCTTTCAGAAGCAGCAGCCTGGAGAGAAAAATCGGCGAGATCTATAACAATGCCTTCAGTGAAAAGCCGCCCGGCATCAATACTGGCGGCTGCAACAATGCATCATCATGTAGCGGCGACAACGGGGGCAACTGTATCAATGGCGGCGCATGCACCGGCTTTAACGGCGGAGAGTGCACCTAACAACAGATAATACAAATAATAAAACAAGGAAGATGCATGTTTAGCGAAGATAGTATCGCAGCGTCACTCTCACCAAAATCACTTGAACTCATAATTCTCCCCACCGAGAAATGCAATTTCAGATGCACCTATTGCTACGAGGATTTCTCAATAGGAAAAATGAAGCCACCCGTGGTCGAAGGCATAAAGAACCTAATATCCAACCGCACACCACATCTGAAGACCTTAAATCTTTCGTGGTTCGGCGGCGAACCATTGTTAGCCAAAGACATTATATGCGACATAACGCAACACGCGCATGGTCTATGCAAGGAAAACCATGTTTCCATGCATTCCGGATTCACTACAAACGGCTATTTGCTCACCCAAGACCTCTTATCCGACCTGACAAATGCCTCACGGTCCAGCTTCCAGATAACGCTGGACGGAGACAAGGAGTGGCACGATCAAACCAGGTTGCTGGCTAACAAAAAAGGAAGCTTCGATAGGTTATGGAACAACCTTATAGCCATGAGAAATAGCAAGATGGAATTTTCCGTCATGCTGAGGCTTCACCTTCACAAGGAGAACATTGATTCCATGCGAAGACTATGTCGCTTGATTGAGAAAAATTTTACGTCCGATAACCGATTTTCGACCTACTTTCATAGAATCACCGATCTCGGCGGAGGCTCTGTTAGCGCCAGCTCCGTACTAACGAAATCCGAGTATCTTGATGCAATCTCAAGTATCACGGACATCAAGAAAGCCGTCGATCGCCCCATTTCCGAAATGCACCTCAATGGTTACATCTGTTACGCGGCGAAACCAAATTCCATCATGATACGCGCGGATGGATCGTTAGGAAAATGCACGGTGGCTCTCAACGATCCGCGAAACTCTGTAGGACGCATCAAGGAAGACGGCTCGCTTGAAATATCAAACACCAAATTGCAACGCTGGTTCTTTGGTTATGCCGACCTCTCAAAAAATACGCTGAGCTGCCCCCTTGCCACCCTGAGCAATCCATAGGGACTGCGATGCCAATAACCATCGATCCTTCATCCATTTCAATAGGGAACGACGCGGCCGTCGTCATATATGACGACGACCTTCGTGAAAAGGTTCGCGCCGCTTTCGCTGATAGAGCCCAGGGTTTTTCCACCTCCTTTGCCCGGGACTCCAATTTCGCATGCACAAATGAAGGGAATTGTGCCGGCGAAAAGAACATGGGCCGTTGCATCAACACTGGAGTCTGCTTTTTTTAGCCACGATCAAGGACAGCACCATGACAAGGAACAACTCACGCAGGGCATTTCTCAGCGGAGCAGCAAAAGCATCCGCCCTAGCAATTTCCAGCTCACTACTCGGCGGACAGGCTTTTGGTACTCAGACCCATCCGGCACCATCGCCGGCTGCCCCACAAAATCCGCTGCTGTGGGAAACCTTTCTGATAAGCGTATCGGCCAACTTGTTCGAAGCACCCAAACACCTTGAGCTTCACGCCAATGAGTATTCCGACCCGATCGACCTTGGCGAGCGCGGAATTTACCGGGTAAAGATCGTTCGAAGCGAAAGGCCGACAAACTTTGGACAAGGCTATGTCTTAACGCTCGGAGATCAGCACGGGAAAGAGCTCGACACCAAGAACATAGTCAACTCGACGACCGCTATCTTCCGTCGCTACGGCGTACAGGTTCACATGGTCACGTTCCAGGTCGCTGCGCCTTAGGTCTCCGTCGGTTTTCGTATGGCAAGATCGTCCTGCCTTCGCAGGTCATCCCGCCATGACCTATGCGAGTTGCAACAAGTCCCAGGCATTCCCATAAAGATCCTCGAACACCGCCACCGTGCCATACGGCTCGTGTCGCGGCTCTTCGCGAAAATGCACGCCTTGTGCGCGCATGCGACGCCAATCGCGGTCGAAGTCATCGGTGTGCAGGAATAGCCAGACGCGGCCGCCCGCCTGGTCGCCGACTCGCGCGGCCTGTGCTTCGCCGGCTGCCTGGGCCAGCAGGATGCGGGTTTCCTGTGCACCTGATGGTGTCAGCAGCACCCAGCGCTTGCCGCCGCCCAGGTCGGTGTCCTCGACCAGCTCGAAGCCCAGTGCGCGGGTGTACCAGGCGATCGCTTCGTCGTAGTCGGCGACCAGCAGCGCAAAGCTGCCGATATGTTGCTTCATGCTTGCTTATTCCTTGAAGGATGCGGGGCCGATCGCCGCCTGCATTTTTTTGGTGAGTTTGGACCGTACCTGGAGATAGGCGCCGCGGATCAGTTTTTCCAGCGCTGCCGTGGTGAAGCGGCGACGGTCGGTCACGGCGATCCAATGCGCCCGCGCCAGGTAAGGCGCCGGTGCCATGCCCTCCTGGTCGGTCAGCTCCAGGAACCGCTCGTCCGGCACCTTGAACATCAGGCGCCCGTCCTGGCCACGCTCGGTCGAAGTCACCACGAACATCTTGCCGCCGACGCTGAAGACCAGCGCATCGCCCCATTTGATGTCACGGGTGACGCCCGGCCACCCGCTGCAAAGCTGCTCCAGCCGCTCGGTACTCAGGCCTTTGCTCATGTGTCCGCCTCGCCAGTGGGGTCAGCCTTGCATTCTGAGGCGAGCGGCCAGCACGACGCCAGCTCAACGCGGCGTGCCGCAAGATCGAGCATATTCGCCGGTCGTGATGCCGCACTTGCGGCAAAACACCGTCTTCAATGCCCTATTTCAAGCTCTCCGTTCATGTTGCAGTGCACACAATACGGTAAAGTATGGACATGTCCCTCCCCGCCATCCAGCTCACCGACACGCTCCACCAGGCGCCGCTGCCTCCGCGCAGCCGCGAACGCTTCGCGCGCCTGCAGCTGGTGCGGCAGGCCCAGGGCGAGCTGGTACGCATCCACGATGGGCGGGAGTTGCGCCTGCGCGATATCGACGGGAACGACGTCGCGGCGATCAAGCGCTGCTTCCAGCGCCTGTCGCCGGAGGACATCCGTCGCCGCTTCCTGCACTCCATGTCCGAGCTGCCCGAACCGATGGCGCAGCGCCTTTGCCGCATCGATCCGGCGATAGAGCGCGCCTACGTACTGGTAGACGAAAATGTCGTGCCCGGCGAGATCCGTGGCGTGGGCCGCATCTACGTGGACGAATCCGCCGACAGCGCCGAATTCTCGATCGTGGTCGAACAGGATTGGACCCGGCTGGGTCTTGGCGCCATGCTCATGCAACATCTGGTCGACGAATGCCGCCGCCGCGGCCTCAGCGAGATCTGGGGCTATGTGCTGCTGGAAAACCGCCCCATGTTGCAGCTGTGCCGCGAGCTGGGCTTTGTCCAGCGACTGCTGCCGGATGAGCCGGGGACAGCGCAGATTTCGCTGGCACTCTGATCCCAATCCCGCTTCACCTCCTTCCCAGGCGTTAAACTAGCCCGCTTCCCTGACGCGGCAGCTCGCGGCGTCCCGAGCGATCTCATACGCGTCCTCATGCCAAGTATTCTTTCGCACCCGCCCCTCCCCACCACGCCCAAGCAACGCCGTTACTGGACCCCGCCACACGGGTCGGCACGGGCACTGCTGGTGGCGGAAGCTGCGCGCTCGCATGGCGGCCTGCTGGTGGCGGTAACGCGCGACACCCAACGCGCGCATGCCCTGGAAGACGAACTGCGGATCTTCGCCGGCGGCTTGCCGGTGCTGCATTTCCCCGACTGGGAAACCTTGCCGTACGACGTCTTCAGTCCGCATCCGGAAATCGTTTCGCAGCGCATCGCCACGCTTTATCAACTGCCCTCGGTCGAGCGCGGCGTGCTGGTAGTGCCGATGGCCACGCTCATGCAGCGTATCGCCCCGCGTAGCCATATCACCGGCTCGGGCTTGATGCTGAAAAAGGGCCAGAAATTCGATCTCAGCGCCGAGCAGCGCCGCCTTGAAGCGGCGGGCTATCGCAATGTGCCGCAAGTGGCCGAGCCGGGCGATTTCGCGATACGTGGTGCGCTGATCGATATCTTTCCGATGGGCACGGCCGAGCCGTATCGCGTCGAGTTGTTCGATGACGAGGTCGAATCGATTCGCAGCTTCGATCCGGAAAGTCAGCGCTCCAATCAACAGGTGGAACGCGTCGAGCTGTTGCCTGCACGCGAGTTTCCGCTTACCGACACGGCCGCCAAGGACTTCCGCGGCAAGTTGCGCGAGCGCTTCCCTATCGATGTGCGTCGCTGCCCGCTTTACCAGGACATGAAAGAAGGTGTGACACCGGGCGGTATCGAGTACTACCTGCCGCTGTTCTTCGAGCAGACCGCAACGCTGTTCGATTACCTGTCCGAGACGGCCGTGTTCCTGCTCGCCGAGGGTGCGCTCGACTCGGCTCAACAGTTCTGGCAGCAGACCGGCGAACGCTACGACCAGCGCGCGCATGACATCGAGCGTCCGGTGCTGCCGCCGGCAGAGCTGTACCTGTCGCCGGAACAATTGCGCGAACAGCTCAACAAGCGCCTGCGCGTGGAAGTCGTACCCAGCGGGCACGAGCATGCGGTCGACACTGGTACGCAGCCGGCGCCGGAGCTGCCGATCAATCGCAAGGGCGAAGAACCCGGTACGTCGCTACGCCACTTCATGGCGAGCTATCCCGGCCGTGTGCTGATCGCTGCCGATTCGGCCGGTCGTCGCGAAGCCCTGATCGAAACGCTGGCTGCTGCGGGAATGAAACCCGACAGCATCGAAAACTGGCAAAGCTTCGTCCCTGCAACCGGCGCTGCGCCCAAGTTCGCCATCACCACAGCCGCGCTGGAGCAAGGCTTCGCGATCACCCAACCCGCGCTCACCATATTGACCGAGCGCGAGCTCTACGGCGAGCGCGTGCGCACCGAGCGCAAGCGCCGCCGTGGAGCGGAGCGCGATCCGGAAAGCATCATCCGCGATCTCACCGAGCTCACCATCGGCGCGCCGATCGTGCATGTCGATCACGGCGTGGGTCGCTATCAGGGCCTGATCTCGATGGATGTCGGCGGCATGGCCGGCGAATTCCTCACCATCGAATACGCCAAGGGCGACAAGCTGTATGTGCCCGTGGCGCAACTGGGTCTGGTCAGCCGCTACTCCGGTACCGCGCCCGAACTGGCGCCATTACATTCGCTGGGCGGCGATGCGTGGGAGCGCGCACGCAAGAGAGCCGCCGAGAAAGTCCGTGACGTGGCTGCCGAACTGTTGGCGATCTATGCACAACGTGAAGCGCGCGGCGGCCAGTCGCTTTCGATCGATCGTCAGTTGATCGAAGAGTTCGGCGCCAGCTTCCCGTTCGAGGAAACACCGGATCAGGAACATGCCATCGGCGCCGTCCTTAGCGACCTTGTCGCGCCGCGCGCCATGGATCGCGTGATCTGCGGCGATGTCGGCTTCGGCAAGACCGAGGTCGCGCTGCGCGCCGCGTTCGCTGCCGCCACGGCCGGCAAGCAGGTCGCGGTCCTGGTACCCACTACGCTGCTGGCGCAGCAGCATTACCGCAACTTCGCCGACCGCTTTGCCGACTGGCCGGTTCGCGTCGACGTGCTGTCGCGTTTCAAATCCACCAAGGAAGTCAACGAAGCGCTCAAGCGTCTCGCCGATGGGCAGATCGACGTCATCATCGGCACGCATAAGCTCCTGCAGCCGGACATCAAGTTCAAGGATCTCGGCCTGGTCATCGTCGACGAAGAACAGCGTTTCGGCGTACGCCAGAAAGAACAGCTGAAAAAGCTGCGTGCGGAAGTCGACCTGCTGACCATGACGGCCACGCCCATCCCGCGCACGCTCAACATGGCGATGAGCGGCCTGCGCGATCTGTCGCTGATCGCCACGCCACCCGCGCATCGCATGGCGGTGCGCACATTTATTTCGGCGTGGGAGCCGGCGCTGATCCGTGAAGCCTTCCAGCGCGAACTGCAACGCGGCGGCCAGGTGTATTTCCTGCACAACGAGGTCAACACCATCGAGCGTACCGCGCGCGAGATCGAGGAGCTGATCCCCGAGGCGCGTATCGGTATCGCCCACGGCCAGATGCCCGAGCGCGAGCTGGAACGGGTGATGGCGGACTTCCACCGCCAGCGCTTCAACGTGCTGGTATGCACGACGATCATCGAAACCGGCATCGATATCCCGACGGCCAATACCATCATCATCGACCGTGCCGACCGCTTCGGCCTGGCCCAGCTGCATCAGCTGCGTGGCCGTGTCGGCCGCTCGCATCACCGCGCTTATGCCTACCTGGTCGTGCCCGACCGCAAGGCCATGACCGCCGATGCCGAGAAGCGCCTGGAAGCTTTGGCCTCGCTGGAAGAGCTGGGCGCGGGCTTTACCCTGGCCACGCACGACCTGGAAATTCGCGGTGCCGGCGAACTGCTTGGCGACGAGCAATCGGGCCAGATCCAGGAGATCGGCTTCGGTCTTTATACCGAGCTGCTGGAACGTGCGGTGCGTGCGCTCAAGTCGGGCAAGGTGCCGGACTTCGATCTCACCAGCGAACACGAAACCGAGGTCGAGCTGCATCTGCCGGCATTGATACCTGACGACTATCTGCCGGACGTACATACGCGTCTGACGTTGTACAAGCGCATCGCCAGCGCGCGCAATGAAGATTCGCTGCGCGACCTGCAAGTGGAAATGATCGACCGCTTCGGCTTGCTGCCCGACCCGACCAAGCAACTGTTTGCCATTGCCGGGCTGAAGCTGATGGCCACGCCCTTGGGTATTCGCAAGCTTGACTTCGGCCCCAATGGTGGCCGCATCGTTTTCCGCGACAAGCCGGAAGTGGATCCGATGACCATCATCAAGCTGGTCCAGCGCCTGCCGCGCGTCTACAAGCTGGAGGGGCAGGACAAGCTGCGCGTGACGCTGGAGCTGCCTGGTGCGATCGAGCGTATTCGCAGCGCCCAGGATGTGCTGGTCGCGCTGGGTGCGCGGCGGCCCGGCTAAAGATAGGGAGGCTCTCGCGAGCACCCGCCCCCTCACCCCAACCCTCTCCCCCGGCAAAGCCAGGGGAGAGGGAGCTGAGCTGCGCAAGTGCGAAACACCGAGGCACCCTCAGCGGATTCCCTCTCCCCTGGCTTTGCCGGGGGAGAGGGCTAGGGAGAGGGGGGCTCTAGGTCCTCAAGCGCGCACAAGAAACTGCACACTGAAAAGCTGCTGCGGGTCCAGCCACACATGCTGCACTTTCAACCCGGCATGTGCGGCCAGCGTGGCGAAATCGCTCAGCGAATACTTGCAGCTGTATTCCACCTGCATCGCCTCGCCGTCGCCAAAGGCAACGCGCATCCGCCCCACCCGCACCTCCTGGCTACGCGCGCTGACGATATGCGTCTCGATGCGCCCTGCCATCGGGTTGTAATGCGCGCGGTGGCGGAAGGCGGAGAGGTCGAAATCGCTGCCGATCTCCCGGTTGAGCCGCACCAGCATATTGAGCGTGAACTCGGCGGTGACACCGGCCTTGTCGTTGTAAGCCGCCTCGATCACCGCGGGATCTTTCTTTAAATCCACGCCGATCAGGACACCACCGCCCTCGCCCATTTCGTTGCGCATCTTCCGCAGCAGATCGATCGCATCGCGCGCCTCGAAATTGCCGATGGTCGATCCCGGAAAATAGATGACATTGCGACGTGGTGCGCGCGGCGGAACCGGCAAGCGCAACGGGCGGGTGAAGTCCGCGCAGAACGGTTGGATCGCCAGCGCAGGAAACAGCTCGCTGAAGCGCTGCACGCTCTGACGCAGCGGTTCGGGTGAAATCTCCACCGGCATGTACGACACCGGCGAATGCAACTGTTCAAGCAGCATACGCGTCTTGATGGCGCTACCGCTGCCATATTCGATCAGGCGCACGTCCTCGCCCAACACCTCGGCGATGTCACCGGCGTGCACATTCATCAAATCGATTTCAGCGCGAGTGAGGTAGTACTCCGGTTGATCGCAGATGTCCTCGAACAACTGCGAGCCGCGCTCGTCGTAAAACAGCCACGAAGGCAAGCGTTTGGGCTGCAAGCGCAAGCCGCGCTGCACCACTTCCAAGACATCGTTGATCGGGGGGCGACGATCGTCGTCGCGAAGTTCATACGCCTGCATGCTCATGCGTCGGTACTCTTATCGGTCCTGCGCCAGACGAAGCCCCATGAACTGCCAACGCGCATCGGGCGGGAAAAAATTGCGGTAGCTGCTGCGGATATGATCGCGCGGTGTGGCAAGCGAACCGCCGCGCAACACCATCTGTCCGCTCATGAATTTGCCGTTGTATTCGCCCAAAGCACCGGGGAGCGTCTTGAAGCCCGGATAGCTGCTGTAGGCCGACGAGGTCCATTCCCAGACATCGCCATACATATGCAGCAGGCCGTCACCAGTGGCCGCGCGCGGCAGCCGCGGCGCACGATCGAGCAGATTACCCTCGATCGGCACATGCTCGGCGGCATGCTCCCATTCCGCTTCGGTCGGCAGGCGGGCACCCGCCCAGCGGGCGAATGCATCGGCCTCGTAGTAGCTCAGATGACACACCGGCGCATGCGGATCGAGCGGACGCATGCCATGCAGCGTAAACGCGCTGGCGAGATCGTCCTGCCAATACATCGGACGCTGCCATTGCTCGCGCTGTACCGTCGCCCAGCCTTCGGAAAGCCATAGCGTCGGCTCGCGATAACCGCCGTCGTGAATAAACGATGCGTACTCGGCATTGCTGACCGGGCGATTGGCGAGTGCGTGCGGCTCAAGCCATACGCGATGACGCGGGCCTTCGTTGTCGAAGGCAAAACCTTCGCCGGCATGCCCGATATGAACCAGGCCTTCGTGGCCCGGTATAAACGTCATAGGAACCGAGGTTGCCGATGGCGTGTCGACGGCGGTGCTGTAAGCCGGCTTCAGCGGATTGCACGAAAGTGCGTGCTGGATGTCGGTAAGCAACAACTCCTGATGCTGCTGCTCGTGGTGCAGGCCCAATTCGATAGTCGCCAACAGCGCTGCGGGAACGTCCCCGGTCAGCAGCTCTTGCAGGGCATCATCGACATATCGCCGATAGGCCAGCACATCGGCCAAGGCGGGACGCGACAGCAAGCCACGCTGCGGTCGCGCATGCATCGGCCCGACCGATTGATAGTAGGAGTTGAACAGATAATGCCAATCCGCGTTATAAGGCCGATAACGACTGTCCTGCCCCAATACGAATTGTTCGAAGAACCAGGTGGTATGCGCCAGATTCCATTTGCCTGGGCTTGCATCGGGCATGGACTGGATCTGCATATCCTCGGCACTGAGGCCCGCGGTGAGCGCGATGCTGCATCCGCGCACCTGGGTGTAACGCTCGGACAGCTCGGTAGCGACCTGTATGGAGGCCGGGCTCATGAGGTTCTCCCCGAGGGGCGCTGACAGCGGCTCGATCGCTCCCTGCCGTCCGTCCCTGCAAGACCGTCATCGCTGTAAAAAGACATACCTATCACCATGCCCGAGGTTCCGTTTATATCTTGTGATGCACCGATGGCGGATGGTTTACAGTGTGGCTTGCAGTAGCTGATCGGGCCGGCTCGCCCGGCCCCGGGTATCCCCATCCATGAGGTGATTCGATGAACGCCTTGAAACCCACCCTGCTCTCCCTGATTCTCGTTGCCGTTACGGCCGGGGCCCATGCCGCCGACACGCCCGCTCCGCTGTTCAAACCCTTGCGACCGGTCAGTTCGTGCATCCGCACCGATCGCATCGACGAATGGCATATCGTCGACGCGCGTACGGCGATCGTTCGTACCGGACCTCAGCGCTATGTCGTGAAACTTCAAAACGATTGCCCCCGCCTCGGCGTCGGCCGTCAAGGTTTGATCTTCCGCGCCAACGAAGCGAACCAGCTCAACTCGCTCGGCCGCATCTGCGGCGAAGCCGGGGAATCGGTGCACTCACGCGATCAACCGCCTTGCGCGCTCCACTCGGTTCGAATCATCGACAAGCCGACATTCGACAAGCTGAGCGCGAAAGCGACTCGGCACGGTAATGGTGCCGAACCGAACGGAAACAAGCCCTAGGCGCGTTCCGATCGGACAAAAAAAAGCCCGGCCGGAGCCGGGCTTTTTTGCTTTCTATTCAACGCTCGCGATCAATAACCGTCGTCGCGAACATAACGGGTGTAGCCCGGGTCTTCGTAGACCGTGCGGGTTTCGACCACGCGACGGGTCACGACAGGCGCGTCCTCATACACCACCGTCGGCTGCGTGTAGACCACGCGCGGGGCATAGTACGGATCCGGGCGCAGCGCGTCCGCAACCACACCTGCGGCAACGCCGGTCAGGATGGCACCCGCTACCCAACGACCGCCACTCCAGTAACCACCGCCGCGGTGATAACCGCCGTAGTAACCACCGTGATAGCCGCCGTGGTAACCGTAACCGCCACGATAACCGCCCCAGCCGTGCGCCGATGCGGTGAGCGGTGCTGCCACCATTCCCGCCAAGGCAAGGCTAACGGCAAAGATCTTTGCACCACTGAAACGCTTGGTCATGACACACCTCCGTGAATACGATGCCTATGCTAATCCGGCGGGATTAATGTGAACTGAAGGGTTTACTTTTTGATCCGGGCGGCGTCCCAAGGGTTAATCGACGCGTCAGCTTGGCGTGAACGCAACAGCCAGCAGCCGTGAATATCGTTGCGGCGCGCAAAGTCGAACGGGATGCTGGCCTGGCTGACATCCTCGATAATGAAACGTTGTTCCAACGCCTCACGATCCAGCTTGAACTTTCTGAAATTATTTGAAAAAACGATGACCCCGTCGCGACCCAGGCGGTCGCCGCACGCTTCCAGCAGCTTGACGTGATCGCGCTGTACGTCGAAATCGTCGGCCCGTTTGGAGTTGGAAAATGTCGGCGGATCAACGTAGATGAGACCGAAGTGGTCGCGCTCGCGCTGCAGGAATTCCAGTGTGTCCGCCTGGATCAGGCGATGACGCGCGCCGGTGAATCCGTTAAGCGCAAGATTGCGCGACGCCCACTCCAGGTAGGTCCCGGAAAGGTCCACGCTGGTGGTATCGCGCGCGCCGCCGGCCGCCGCATAGACGCTGGCCGTGGCGGTATAGGCAAACAGGTTCAGGAACCGGCGCCCCTCGGCCAGTTCGCGCAGACGCCCGCGCACCCAGCGGTGATCCAGGAACAAGCCGGTATCGAGGTAATCGGTCAGATTGATCAGGAAATTCAGCCCGCCCTCTTCCACTTCGACAAATTCGCCGCGCTGGTCGAACTGGCCGTACTTGGAGCCGCCCTTGCCGCGTTCGCGCGTCTTCAATGCGATACGTTCGCGCGATACACCAAACACTTCACCCGCGACACGGACGATCTCGCGCAATCGCTGACGCGTGGTTTCCACCGGTATTTCCGCAGGGGCGCGATATTCCTGCACGTGCAACCACTGGTTACCTTCGGCGTCGCCGTACACGTCGATCGCGGCGGCGTACTCGGGCAGATCCTGGTCGTAGGCACGCCAGCAATGAATGCCTTCGCGCTCGAGCTGCTTGCGCAGATGGCGCAGGTTTTTCTCCAGCCGGTTCTTCAGCATCTGCGCGCCGGCCGATAGCGGCTTCGCTTCGCGCGGCGTCTCATCGCGCACATGCAGTTCGAACAGCAACAGCACCGTTTCCAATGCGCCGTTGTAAAGCGCGTAGCGTTTGTCGGCACGCAGCGGCATGGCGCGGCCGAGTTCCTCATCGCCGGCGAGTACGGCCGCACGCCAACCGGCAAACCGGGCGCGCAACATTTCGCCGAGCGCGCGATACAGCGCCGGCATCTGGCCACGCTCGCCCAGGCGTTCGCCATACGGCGGATTGGTGATGACCAGGCCTCGCTCGACACCCGGCGGCGGCGAGACATGCAAGGCGTCGTGCTTGTCCAGCGTAAAGAATCCGGCGACACCGGCTTCCTGCGCATTGCGCTTGGCCGTCTGCACCATGCGCGCGTCGGAGTCGGAACCGAAGAAGCAGCTGCGCAAGGCGCGCAGGCCGTTGTCGGCGCGCTCGCGCGCTTCGTCGAGCAGCCGGCGCCACAGCGCGATATCGTGCTTGTGCCAGCCGAGAAAACCGAAGTAATCGCGGCGAAGACCCGGCGCGACATCAGCAGCCATCAACGCACCTTCGATCAACAAGGTGCCCGAGCCACACATCGGGTCGAGCAAGGCACCGCCTTCCTTGTACATCTCCGGCCAGCGCGCGCGCAGCAGCATCGCGGCGGCAAGGTTTTCCTTCAGCGGCGCTTCGCCTTGCAGCTCGCGCCAGCCGCGACGATGCAGCGGCGAGCCGGCAAGATCGATCGAGATCGTCGCGCGATCGCGACGCAAGCGCAGATTGATGCGTACATCCGGCTCGTCGGTATCGACATCCGGACGCGTGCCGTCGCGCTGGCGGAACTGGTCGACGATGGCGTCTTTCGCTTTCAAGGCGATGAACTGGCTATGCGTCAGCTTGCTTTGCCCGGTCACCGCATCGATCGCCAGGGTGGCGTGCGAGGCAAGATGCTCGGACCAGTCGATCGATTGCACGCCGGCATACAGTGCATCGCCATCGGCCGCGTCGAACTCCGCCAACGGCAACAGGATGCGGCTGGCCAGCCGCGACCACAGGCAGGCGCGGTAGGCGGTTTCAAGCTCGCCAGCGAAATACACGCCGGCAAGCGCCTCGCGCACATCGGATGCACCCAGCGCAATCAACTCATCGCGGAGCAGGTATTCCAGGCCCTTGGGGCAGGTAGCGAAATAAGCGCTCACGATGCTTTCGCCACGCGGTCGAGGAACAACTGGAACTGCGCAGCGATCGTATCGATGCAATCGCTGAGCCGATGGTCGTCGTCCAGCACCAGCAGCGGCACGCGGCGCTCGCCGGCAAAACGGAAGATCGGCTCGAGCGGGCAGATGTCATCGCGCCAGCCGTGGATCAACTCCGTCGGTACGTCACGACGCATATCGAAACCTTCGGCAAAGCCGGGAATCTCCGGTGGCGTCGCCAACAGGAACAGACCGGCGACCGGCAGGTCGCGCGAGACCAGCCCCGACACAAAGGCGCCCATGCTCGACCCCACCAGGATCGGCGGCGTGGACTGGGCCTGGACGGCCGCGCGCAACCGGGCGATACGTGGCGCCACCGAGCCCACATGGCCGGGTGCGTCGTCCTCGCGGTAATCGGGGCGATGGGTCTGCCAGCCAAGCGATTCGGCGAGCGCGGCCAGCGCGCTGACCTTGGTAGCGTCCGGACTGGAGTCCGAACCGTGGGAAAGGATGATCTGGCCGCGCATC
>Ga0105240_10000245_pt1 | contig 107565 bp, 102 predicted proteins | sample KBSC54metaG_FD_80426 | JGI IMG/M metagenome (GOLD analysis project Ga0105240, IMG submission 80426) | Corn rhizosphere microbial communities from Kellogg Biological Station, Michigan, USA - KBS C5-4 metaG | ecosystem: Host-associated > Plants > Roots > Rhizosphere > Soil | place: Michigan...
AGCGACGCGCGGGGGCACCCTTTTCAGATTCGCGACCCACAACTCACGAACCACAGCGTCGAACGAAACAGACTCGCAGTGCCGATCTCACGATCTCAGCTGGCGCGGCCATCAGCACAGACCTGAGATGCGAGCAGACTTTCTGCAGAAAGCAAACGGAATGACATGAACGACCTCCCAGACACGACGAGCAGACCTCACGGAAAGCGTTGCGCGAAGTAACGGAAAAACGATGTTGCAAAAGTGATGGCAGGATAGGCTTGTGCCGGTTTTCGGCGCCATGCACGCGCAATCTGCCCGTATCATCGAGCAGTCGAATCGTTGCCGTTAAATCTACTGTGTCGGTCGGCGGCCCCACGTCGCAGTCCCATCCGTTAAGCAGACGTAGCCGGTTCCAATCATCCGTATCTCATCGTCGGCATGAAGCACGATCACGCTTAAGCGGTGATGGCGAGTGCTGCGCTGTCCAGACAGCCGACAATCGTGGGCTGTGTTTGGGAGCAGCGCAAAAGTTTCCCGAATGCATGCGATTTCACCGATGGGATGAACAGCGGCGGCTGGAGAACTGCCCAGGTGGCATGAATGCGCTGCATCAGCAGTATGAAGTCGGACGCCAATAAATTTGGCTACATGGCAAGTCCACCCGCGACACACTCTCGGACAATCCCGATCAATGCACATGCGTTCGCAGCCGCACGGGCACACTGTCCTGTCCAGCCGTTGCACGTCGGGATTGCACGCATTGCCCGTCGGCACATATGGCCTTCAGTAAAAATATCGCTCCGACGCTACTTTTGCGAGCGATGTTCCTTTATACGGCTCCTCATTTCTCGAAAATTCCTGCCATAAGCCAAGTCATTGATTTTGTATCACGAACGTCTATCTTGAAGGAAGAATCGTCGACATCGTTATTTGCACTTGACCGGCCTTCCGACCGACCGTGAAAGCGACCCGATTAATCCGGACATCCGGGAGAACACGTCGTGGGAATTTTAAAGCTTGCAATTATTCTCTGTACTTTTGTCGGAATTGCCAAAGGCATCCAGCTCTTCAGTCGTCACTGTCGACGCCGCTTCGGACACAGTTTCTTCACGGCACGAGGATTCTGGCTCGCGGCCATCGGTATCAACTTTCTCTGGTGGGGCTTCATCGCGTGGGGCACCGCATACCTGCATCACAAGCCAACGTCGGGTGGTCTTGTTCTCATGGGAATGGGTATCGCGGCAGTCATCTGGTTAATCTACGAAAACATCCGTGACACGAACCTCGCGTATGGCGCCGGCGGATCAGCACTCCAACTCGTGCTGTTCTTCCCCGTGGCGCTCTACGGCATCCCGCTTCTCGCAATCGCCATGCTGTTTCTGCTTTTCGCAACGTTCAAAGCCGGGCCGACGTGGTTTACGGATCCGTAATCACCTGATACATCGCCAGCATGCGCTACCAGCATCAACGCTCTACATCTGGCTCCGCGTTGCCGCGTCGTTCCGGTGCCTCAGGATTCTGTTGCTCACGGCGAGCGTCCCTCTCGGCCCCGAGCACCGGCCGGTCTCGTTGCACCGACATGGCCCCAACGAAGTACGCTATTTCCACAGCCATCGCGCGATCCTCACGCACTCGCGACCTCGCCAGTGCGTAGGCCACTTCTCGCCAGGCGGCAAATACGCCGCCGTGTGCGGCCCACTCTGCATCGCGTCGTGCATCGGTAGCCAGCGGCTGCCAATGCATCGGCGTTACGCCTCGCGCGATCATATGGACGACGGCCTGCTTCGGATAGCGTTGCGTTACGCCTCGCACACGCCGAGACGTCGCATTCGCCTCGACCCCGTGCTCACGTAGCATTTCCGAAAAACGCTCCCGCCAGCGCTGGAGATCCTGATGGCGCGGATTCAGGCGACGACCGTCCGGACCACGCACCTGCACGCTCAGATGCACATGTGGATGTGCTTCGTCCTCGTGCGCCGCGAAGACATATGCGCGACCATCGCCGAACTCCAGCGCCGCGAAGTCCCGCGCCGCGCTGCGTACCGCTTGTCGGTCCGTCCCGGGCGGCATCGACAGCAGGATGTTGAATACTTCGCGACGCGTACTGGTCTCCGGAATACCCCACCCGCCGAATTGCCAGGTCTTCATGAGGTCCCACAGGGCGTCCTTTCCTGCAATACGGTCACCGTTCTGATCTTCCAGTTCGACCCTGCCATGACGGGAGATATAGCGCAGGTGGCGACGTATTGCGCCCATACCCTGCGCGCTGGCTGCCTTGTTCGTAATCTTGACCATGACTTCCGGCACACGCCTGAGCGTCCGGTCAACTTGTGCGCGCATGCGGACAGCCCCGTCCCGAATGCCGGCATGGGAAAGCCGCGATGCGCGCGCATGACGCAAAGGCTCATGAAACAATCGATCGCCCCAATTCAGGAGCATCGCGTCGATGTAGATTTTCGGATACGGCATGTCAGCGGCTCCACCGATCCAGGTTCACGCGCATGACGGCCGCCGTCGCACGCAGGTGGTCGTCAATGTGTTTTCGCGTATCCAACCAATCGCTCATCAGATCCCGATGCGCCGGCCCGATCCCGCCGGCACGCGCGAGCTGGCTCAGCGCGCGACCGACCTCGGCGAGCCGCTGGCTGGATTCAGCCAGCACGCGCATCTCGTGCACACCCAGTTGAGGCTCGTGCGTCAATTGCGCACGGATCAGTGACACGATCCAGCGATTACCACTCAGGCCCAAAGCAGCCGCACGCTGTTCGACCGCGCTCAGTTCCTCAATGGTTAACCGAATCTCTACGCGACGACGCGCTTCCCCGATGAACGGCCGAGGCAGCCCCGGCAAGAACGCGCCGGATTCCCCATTTCCGTCGTCTCGCATCGCAATCGCGATCAACTGGCGCACACCTTCGCCTGCCGTCAAACCACGGTGCGCGCACCAGTCGTCCCAGCCAAATTTGACCACCCCGAGTTCGACGCACAAGCGCTCGCGTACGACCACGATTCACCTCAACGGGGCGGTGACGAGGGAGAGGGTTCGGCTCGCGTACGGTCGATCTCGCGCGCGGGTGTTCGGTCCGGAACTGAACGCTTGCGACGATCCCGACCCGATGGCGCGCTCGGATCGAAGACCTTCGGTACCGGAACCGGAATGCCTTCCCGCGCGAACGCCACCAACATGCGTTCGGCACGCTGGTGCACGCGGGCCACGGAGCGCTCGCTGAAGCCCTGCGCACGCATCGCCGCGGCCAGCACGGCCAGATGCAACGCGCGTTCGCTCTCCGGATATTGCTCACCACGAGGGTGATTCGATTCGCTCCCGACGCCCGGCAGGCCACGTGAATCAGCAGAACGAGCTTCACCATCCGGCGGCCCGTCGGATTTCGGCAAAACTGGAGCGCCACGGTCCCGCTGCATAACCTCCACCTGCCAGGTATTGCGATAAACGTCTTTCTCCTCTTCGCCGATCACCTTGCCCTCGTCATCTAGAATCGGCGTCCGTACGGTCACGAAACGCTTTCCGAGATTTTCGAGCGTCACCTGCTGACCGATCTGAGCATGAGCTTCGCGCAGCGCGCGCTCCAAATCCACACCCCACACCACCTGATCGATTCCGGCCTCATCGCGAAACACGACGTAGTACGACTCGCTGCGCGCCGGGTTGTGCTGGTATGGGGCGCCGCCGTGCTCACGCAGTTCGCCGACGTACCGCCGAGGGGCGTCGTCGGCGTCGTCGGCGGCGTTCCGACTCGCTTCGGGGGTAGGCGCTTGCGGTGCGAGCACATGCACCGACGCGGATGGAGAACTGCCGCTGACGGCCGCGCCCGCTTCGGCCCGGGACGAAGCCACGGCCCGATCATCTGCACGCCCCTGTGCGCCTGCGGCAGCCGTTGCCCCGACTTCCGCCTCAACCTCGATACGATTGTCCAGCCGTGCGTGTCGGGCACCCGCCAGACGCGCCAGGTCCACCGCTTTCGGCTCGTAGCCGCTCACCTCGATACCGAGCAGCGTGCCCTGCAGCCAAACCTCGCTGCGAAATGCCGTATGGCCCGACACGCGAATGCGCGGCCACGCCTTCGCTTGCACCATGTCAATCATCGACTCGACGACGTCCGGCCGGTTGTGCTCGGTAACGAGGTATGGTCCCAGATCCTCGAATGCCAGCTGATACGGGGCATCCTTCAGGAAATACTGATTGCCCGCGCGCAGATAGCGCTTGCGCACACGTTCGGGCGGCTGGTCGAGCGGCGCACGCCCCCGATCCGCGTCGGCTGTCGCTTCGGCTCGGGACCGGGTCTCGGCCTGTCGCGATGTGGCTGCATCGTCACGCATCGCCCGCTCGCGCAATCTGGCGCGAGCCGCATCGAATTCGCGCCGGCGCCGAGCGGATACGGCATCCACTGCCGCCGATTCCAGCCTGTCCCGGTGATCATCCGACGGTGCCGGGCCGCTACTGCTGCCGGTCACATCCTGTTCGATCACGTTGATGACCGAATCGGCCTCGTGAGTGGGCGTTGTCTGAGACATGTCGCTACCTCGCATCCTCGAGTTCGGCTTCGCACGTGGGCGCTACGCCGCCGTGCTTTATCGATCAGGCGCCGAACCTACCTCGCGGGAGGCATCCTGCTCCCTGGATTTCTCCAGCGCGGCCGCTCGTGCCTCCCGAATGCGCGCCCACGATCTCGCCTGTAACTGATCGAGCATCCCCTCCAGATTGGGGCTGAAATTGAGCTCGCGGGCGGACTTCTTCAGCGAGCCCACCGTGCGCTCCAGCAGATCGCGCGCACGGTCCCACGGATAGACCTTCGCCTGGGCACCGTCATACCCGACCTGCAACTCTGACCCGTTCAGCCGTGCGTTTTCGTCCATCCATTTCAGACGCTCGGACACGAACATCATCCGATCCTTGCGGTGGAATACGACGCTGCGCGTCGCGACCTCCTGGATCAAATAGTGTTCCGTATTGAAGACCTCACCACGATACGGCCCACCGTTCTCGCGCGGCGTACCCATCCTGAGCGGCGAACCGAACCGGTGTTCCGCAACCGCTCTGACCTCATTGGGAATATCACTCACGCCAAAGAGCGGATCGCCAACGGGTGGGCGCGTCGACGCAAACCGCGGCGGTTCAGTAGCCGGCGCGACTTCGGCCGTAACTTCGGCCTTAGACATAGTGGAAGGCCGATCCACCGAGGGTGACGCCTGGGCAGATCCCGAGTCCTTCGCCAGCGCATCAGGCGCATCCAGCTCGGCCTGTTTCGATACACCGCGCTTCGAAGCCCGACGACGCGGCGTGCCTTCGTCGTCGGCCAGCAGCTTTTCCTTGACATTGCCCATTGCTCCACCCTCCTCACACTGATCCACCTCAACTACGGTCACGTCGAATGCGGTGGAGACATCCGGCTGACCATTCACCTTTGCGACAAAACGGCCCACGGCGCGCAGGTGTTCACCCACGGCACCGAAGCCGGACAACACCACCATGTCGCTGAAGTCGTTCGGCACCTTGTCGTCGATGCGCGCATCGGTGGCAAACCGTGGCCAGGCCAGATGCGCCTTCGCGTCTTCCGCTGCGCGCCGGGCTTGCATCTCACCGCGGCCCAGTTCGCCCAGGACGATCAACTCCGCCTCGGCATACCGTTCTCGCCATCTCTGCGCCACCAACGCCAGATTTCCGCTCGACAGCGCCGCCACTGCGAACCAGCCCGTCGCGCGTGATGCGGACAAAGCCGTCGCCATGCCTTCGGCAATCAGAATCGGCGACGCATCATTGGCTCGAACCGGTGCCGATCCCGTCATCCAGTAACCGCCCTTCTTCACGCCGCCGGCCAGCGACGACTTCCTGCCGTGTTCGTCGATCAGCTCCAGGGTCGAGATCGGTCCATTCCAGACAGGCACGATCAGCAGGCGTCCCGCGAGCGGCGCTTCCTCGCTGCTCGGCATATAGCCGAGCAGTGCGCGCAGCTCCAGTGCATCCAGCTCGCGCAGCGTATCCGTCGGCTCCACGTGCTTGCGCACGAGATACGGGTGCTCAGGGCCCACCGGTCTTGCCCACCGCCAGATCGACGTGGCCTCGCGCGCCACTGCTGCGTTGCGCGCCCGCCGTTGCGCTTCCTCGTGCGCGCGCTGTGCCAGCACCTCGGCAGACGGTGCGAGTGCGGCGCTCATACGGTCCGGGTAATTCGTTCGCTGCAGGTCGAAACCATGCTGGCGCGCCTGCCAGAACAGCGTCGCGAGCGTCTTGCCGCCCGACGCGCTGACCGAGCGCCACGTGGTCCGGGCAGCGCGCTCGTTATAGTTCGCGGCCGTGCGACTCCACGCATCCCAGATCTCGAAGCCCGCGTCGCCGAATCCCTGCTTGAGCGCAAACGCCATGTCGACCCAGGTCTCGTAGTCGTCAGCCGGAATCACGGCAAGCGCAGCACGCACACGATCCGCTTCATCCACGTTCGAGATTGTCATTGCAAGACTCCCGTGGTTCGTGGGCCGCTCGCGACGGAACGCCGTGCCGGCTCAACGAAATCGAGTTCCGCCACGTGCAGATCGTCCACGCTCAGGCGACGTCTCGCCTGCCCAACCTGTCCGGCGGACAACCCCAGCAGCATGAAATGGCGCTCCACGTAGGCCGCGGCTTCCTCCTCGCTGATGTCGGCAAGGTTCGGCGGCAGCTCGCGTGGATCCCATGCCTGCAGGACTTCCAGATACTCGATCGGCAGATGCGTCAAACCGGCGCCGTCCGGGTCGATCTCATCGGGATGCAGATCGCGCAACCGCCGCTCGACCACCGCACTGAAATGGGTCAGGTCCATCGCCGGTACGGAAGGCGCAGCCACGACGCGCGACGCAAATTCCGGATCTCTCCAGTAGCAGATCTTGTCGGCGAGAATCGGCTTGGTGTTCTCGAGCACGATGATTTCCTTGTCGCGGCCGAGTTCCTTCAATTCCTGTGGCAGCAGCAACGGTCGGCGCTGCTCCGACACGCTTTCGCTCGATCCGCCCCGGCCGCCGAAAATCCCATTCGAGCGGCTCACGCTGCGCGACTGGTCGGTAAACGTTCCGAGCATCTCCGAGTAATCATTCGCGTCCTTTTGCTCGCGCGGCGCATACAGAATCTGCATCGCGTGGTTCGTGATGAAGGTGCGCGCATCGGCTCGCCCATAAACCGATTCGAGTTGCGCGAGCGATTGGACAATCGACAGCAGGCGCAGGTTGTAGCCGGCCATATAGGCGACTGCGCGCGCGATGATGTGGATCTTCCCGATCGCGGTCATCTCGTCGAGCAGGATGAGGCACTGGAATTTCAGTGTCGGATCGGCTTCCGGTAACTGCTTCGTGTTCAGATTGACGAGCTGTGAGAACACGAGATTGACGAGTAGCGCGGCCTCCGACAGGTGATCGGGCGTAATGCCGATATAGACCGACATGCGACGACGGCGCACATCATGTATATCGAAATCATTGGCGCTGGTTGCCGCATCGACAATCGGATTGGCCCAGATCGTGAGCGGCGCGTTGAAGGTCGCCAGCACGCTCGCCAATACCTTGTCGTCGTTCGACAGAAAGCGATTGAGCGCATCGACGCACGACCCCGTCAGCACGTCACGGTGCTGGACCAATGCACGCTGCAGGTAGGTTTTGAGCGGCATGCCGTTACCCGACGATTGCCGCAGCACTTCGCCCATCGTGACGGGGAAGTCGGGAATCGAAGTCCCCTTGCCGGCGCGGCGTGCGTCACGCCATTCGCACAGCAGCAGCACGATGCCGAGGAACAGGTTTCTCGCCTGATCCTTCCAGAAATCGTCGTGACCGCCTGGCGGATAGAGCGCGTAGCCGATCGCGAGGATGTCGCCCACCCGAAACACGTCATCCGAGATCGCCGACAACGGGTTGTAGCGATGCGTGCGACCGTCTTCGGCGAACGGATTGAACAGGTACACATCCTGCCCGTGCGCGCGCCGAAAGCCGGCCGTGGCCGCATAGTTTTCCTGCTTGATGTCGAGTACCACCACCGAATCAGGAAAGGTGAGAAGATTCGGGATCACGATGCCGACGCCCTTGCCCGAGCGGGCGGGCGCTGCCAGCAGCACGAACTGCTGACCTGTGAAGCGCAGGTAACGTCCGCGCCACACCCCGACGACAATCGCCGGCGTGGAATCGAGGTGCGCGCGCATCGTCATAGCAGCCCCGCCTGACGGATTTCCGACTCGTTCGCAAAACGCGCACTGCCGTAAAGGCGACGGCGCCCCAATCGATCGCGCCACGCAAGCAGGCCAAACACTGGGCCTGCGAAGGACAGGAACACGGCAAAGAGCGCGGCACCGGCAAGTTTCCGACCGGCGTTCGGCATTCCCCCATGCCGCCAGGCGAGTATCGCGTCGAGCCAGCCCCACAGCCCCGCATGCAACGGATTGATCCGCAGGCTTGCATACAGGAAGAACGACGCGAGCCAGAGCGACGCCGTCAGTCCACCAATCAGGCATGCCAGTACGATCAACGTTATCGCGGCTGCCCGGGTATGCTGAAGCAGAGAAGGCGCATGGTTCATGGCCGCCTCCCTACACGAATGCGGTGCGCGCCTTGCGCACCGGATCGAACCACACTTCCGTCATGCCCCAGCGCTTGCCGGTCTGCTCGCCTTTGGCATTGAAGATCGAGCGCGCATCCATGTGCGCGACGACGTCGATGGTCAGGAATAGCAGACGTTTGAGCCCGGCATCGTCCCAGGCGGCGGCTTCCGGATGTTCCTTCGCCATCAGCGCGAAGCGCTCGATCGCGACTGTTGCGTTGGGTGCGTGATAGCTTGTGATCGAGCCCGAGTGTCCCGTCGTCAGGAGCTTCAGGAAATCATAGGCCTCGGCACCGCGCAGCTCGGCCAGCAGCACGCGATCGGGGCGCATGCGCATCGTGCTCGCAATCAGGTCCGCGGGCGTCACGCGCGCCTGGCCATGTCCGCCCTTGCTGTACAGCAAATGCACGCAGTTCTCGATGTGCCGGATAAACAGCTCGCGGACATCCTCGATCGTCACGATCCGCTCGGTCGCCGGGATCGAGCGGCACAGCGTCTTCATGAAACTAGTCTTGCCAGAGCCCGTATTGCCGACAACCGCGATGTTCAGTCGCCCCGTGACCGCCCCGTCAAAAAATGCGCCCCAGTCCCGCGCATCCAGACACTGAACGAGCCTTCGATCATCGGCCCGCAGGGCGGGCAAGGCGACATCAAGCCCATCCGGTCGGTGCCAGACCGTGTCGTCGAACAGACCTTCGTCACGGTACGCATCGAGGGTCTTCTCGCGTGCGCACGGACGGCGAATCGTCACCGACACCGTTCGGGGCGGCACGACCGGCGGCACCACGATCTGGATGCGCGCGTCGCCAGGTAGCAGCGCCGACAAGATTGGATGCTGGGCCGAGATTTCCTGGTTCGTCAGCGTGGCCACCGCCACGCTGAACGACATGAGCCTGTCGAAATCGAGATCCTGGCAGTCGTGGCCGTGCCAGCCGAGCGGGTCCTCGGTCAGCACACGTTGCGGCCGGTTGATCACCAGTTCCGTCACATCGGGATCGTCAAGCAGTGGCGCGAACGGTCGCATCAGCTCGCGCACCGACGCGTCGTCGGGCAGTCGGACCAGAACCGGGTCGCGAGATGCATCCGGGAGGTACGCATGCGGCGTCATCGCGTCCCCTCCGGCTGCAGGGCGTACACCGACCCGAAGTCCAAATCGCGTGCAATGACGATCGTGAATTCCGCACTCTGGTTCTGCGTCAGCGTCGGCGGGATGTTGATCGTGCTGTCGAGCACGCGCGTGGCCATGTCATTGCCCTGCTGCTGCGTGTTCTCGAACACCACCGATGCGTTGGTATTGCCACCGCGCGTCGACAGATACCCGATCGCGTCCTGCGTGATGCCGAGCAACATCGCCGCGCCGATACGCTGGCGCCAATGGTTGTCCACGTCCCCATCGATGCCCATGCGGCCGAGCGCATCGGCTGCGGGCGAATCGATCTCGACCGTCACACCGTTAGGCGTCTTGATGCGCGCGGCCAGCACGAACACCCGCTTCTGACCCGGCGACAGGTTGGAACGATACTGGCTGTTGATCTGCGAACCGCGCTCGATCAGCACCACGCGGCCATCGTCGGAATACACGTTCTTGGTCACCGTGCAGGTCGAAAAACCTGCCTCGGTCGAATCGAATGCCGTGTCGCCTACGCAATCGATCTTGGCCCCCTGCGCCAGCACCAGACTCCGGTTGCCCAGCGTTGCCGCCTGCACGCGGGGCGTGACGGTCGGCGTGAGCGCCTGGGCAAGCGCGCCGCCCGCCTGTCCCGCCCCTCGGCCTAACGCTCCCGCTCCGCCGGGGGTGACGGCTGTAACCGACGAGGCCGCGCTCGCCATCCCGTCCACGGATTCTTGTCCGCTTCCCCCCACCAGCAGCGGCGCATCGTAATAGCTGCTGTGCGCTACGGCTGGCATGGCGCGACGGGCGGCAGCCGGCCCTGCCGTACCTGACACAGGAGTCTGGACGACAACGCTTGCGGGTAGCGGTTCCGAGGCCGCAGGACTGACCGTCGACGCAGGTGGATCCTTGAACACACGCCCCTGAGAAGACGTATCGGCCACCGAATCACGCCGCGCCTTCGCCTCGGCGTCATGCCGCGCGAGAAAACCGTGCACGGTCCAGACTGCACCTGCGCCGATCACCAGTACGATCACGACCGGCGTCAGCCACCAGGCTCGCGGGCGAGCACCGCGGTATTGCCCGAGCGCTGGCATACCTCGGTCCGCAGCAGTGCCCGATACCGCACCGTTCTGGCCGCGGTCAGGCCGAGAACCAGGGGTATCGTCGGGCTCGATCACATTGCGCGGAGTATCGTCATTCATCGTCGTGACTCCGCAGCACACGTTTCACACCGTTGACGGTCGTACCATCATGGGGCGGTACACCGTCCATGTCGTAGGCGTCGTTCCAGATTCCCACGACCTCCCCTGCGAGCCGCAGCGCAAAACGTTTCCCGATCTCGTGTACGACAATCACGTCGCCTTCGACGTGTTTGTCGACCACGCTTTCCGTGCCGTCATCCGCCACCCGGAAGATTGCCGGCATGCGTCGGTTGTTCGGGATGCGCAGATACGTAAACCGCCCGTCGTCCCACGCCGCGGTCGGCGCGATGTCGTCGGAATGCAGCATGACCTGCATCGAGTACCGCGCGTTACGCACGATTGGCGGCTGCGCCAGGCGCTTCGCGATCAGCCCGGCATTCGAATCCTCATATGCCTGTTTGGCCAGTTCGTCCGGATAGATGAAGCTCACGCGGTACATCACACGATCGTTGCCGAACCGCGTCTTGAGCGGCAACACCACCAGATCGAAGCTGTAGCTGCGCCGATCAGTGCGGACTTCGAGATTCGAGTTGTGCGCGGCGAGCTGGGGCTTGAGGTAGACGTCGTGATCGCCCTTGTTCGCGACCACCTGCCACCCGTCCCGGTCTCCTGGCGCGACAACCTCGATGTACTCATGCGGATCGAGCGCGATGTGTGTGGCAAAGCCGCGCTGCGCCTGAACGCGTACCACTCCATCCGCGCGATAGATTACCTGGCGAACGCGCGGGTCGTCATGCCATCCGGGTACATTGAACGCGTGAGCCCGGCCGCAGCACAGCTGACTCGCCAGCACGACACCCAGCATCAGCGTCTTCATGGCGCGCCTCCCGCAGCCGCGGCGGACGCTGGCGGCGTATATTCCGCATCGCGGCTATACGCTGTGACCTTGAAGCCGAAGGGATTGGCAATCGCCACGCTTTCGCGCGTGAACACAGGCGGCCGGTAGGTATAAGCCATCGTGATCACGAAACGCTGCGTGGGCTCGCCGTGTGCCTCGCCATTCTTGAACGATGTGCGCTCGACATGCACGACCGCATGACCCGGTTCATCTGGCGGCAGCGTGATCGAGACAATCCGGATGCGTCGCTCGATGCCGGGCCCCAACTGCCTATCCAGTGCATCGGGACCGCTGTAGATGCTGCGGTAGTCGCGTGCGACCACGTCATCGCTCATCGCGAGTACGCTGTCATAGTCCATCTGCAGCAGCCCCCAGTTGTAGCGCTCGCGCGCGCGCACGTAGGTCTCGACCCAGTGCTTGTCCTGGATGTCTTTCGTATGGACATGGCGCGCGTCCAGTACGTCGATCACCTGGGATTCCCCCGTCAGACGATCAACCTCGATTGGCAATGGCACCACGCGATAGAACGGCACCATCACAGCAAGTGCCGCGCAGCTGAGCACGGCAACGCCAGTCGCGGCGTAGGCGACATGCCACGCGCGCCGTTCGGAGCGCTCCTGCAGGTGAGTCAGCGATACCTCGATGTCCAGCACGCGGCTGTAGTCGTGCGACGTGCTCATCACCGGCCTCCATCATGGGAGAGAGGCGGATCCGGTTCGGTCTGCACCGTCGTCGGTGAAACGGGCACCGGAGGCACGCGATTGACCGGTACACGATGCAGACCATCCGGCAACACGGGCACCGACCGTCCGCTGCTGCACGCGACCAGACTCGATGCGAGGAAGACGGTCAGCGTCAATGAGATCAGCGTGGACATGGCGATCTCCCTCAGTTGCCGAACGACGCCGGCACCATGTCGTCCTGCAGCCGACGGGTCTTGCCGGCTCGGCTCAATACCAGTTCGCTTTGCTGCTCGGCCACGAGCTTGTCTTCGATTTCGGCCAGCATCCGGAAGAGCTGCAGCTTCGTCATCTCGTTGCCGACCGCCGTGGATTCGGCCTGTATACGCGCCTGCAACTCCGCGATACCCTTCGGGTCCTGCGTCGCGTCGATCTGTTGAGCCAGGCTCTCGATCTGATTCAGTTCCTGCAACTCCGTCCGATATGCCTGCAGGCCGAACGCCTTGTCCTGATAGGGCTTGTTGAGCGCGCGCTGACACACCTGCTGACCGATCCCCGTCTGGTCCTCGCAGTTGTAAATCTGGCCGGCCGCGCGTAACGACTGCGCGCTGCCGGTCAGACCCGCATATCCGCCGTTCTGGATCGCGGCATAGACGCTCTGCCAGTTCGCTGGCAACGAGTTGGCGACGACCGGATTGCTCAAGAGCGCACCAAAGCCGCGCGAGCCGACCGTCGACTGGTAGATCTGCATTTCCTGTTGGACTTGCTGCTTGAGCTGACCCACGGTGGCAATGGCCTGCACAACGTTCTGCGCGTCATAGACGGGGATGCCCTGCGCCTGTACACCCGCGCACCATGCTGCCCACAGCAATCCGACGCTCATCCATCTGCTTTGCCCGTTCATGGCCATGCCCTCCTCGTCAACTGCCCTGCCGCCCCAGACGCGCGTGAGCGGCGCGCTGGTAAGCTGGTGTCGTACCATCCGCTGATGTGCGGCCGTCCGCACGACTACCTGAGCCCGTCAGGCCGCGAATCTCGCCACCGGTGCGCGGTGCCCGACTGCCACGGCTGAACGCCCGTCCGATTGCACTCACGAGGCTTCGCGACGCCACACCCGCGACGAACGCGCCGAAGCCGCTCAGCGTCGCGCCACCGGACAGGCCTGCCGCGACAGACGGCAACTGCCAGCCGACCATCGCGAGAAGCACGCCGGTCGCAAAAAAGCCCATTGCAGCGGCCGCCGGCGCAGTGTCGTCAAGGGCCACGGAAATGGCTTGCATCGCGGCCGATGCATCGGCGCCGGGCGAACCGCTCGTCGCATGAAGCGTGGCGAGATCGGCAGAAAACGCCGTGAGCGCCATGCCAAGGAAGGCCGCAACAAGGACCTGTAGCAACGCGTAGTTGGCAAGCTTCGCGGTCCACGCCTCGAAAAAGCGAGCGGTTGGCGCAAATGCGGCGCAGGCGATAAAGATCGGACCGAGCCCTAGCACGAGATCGAGCAGCATTCGCGCCATGACGACCTCGAAGGCCAGGACAACCAGAAAGATCGAGCCCCCAAACGCGGCGACCAGCCCGCACAGGAAATCGCCAATCGCGGCACCCAGACCGCTCGGACCGATTCCCTCGTGCGTCGCCTTGTTGAAATAGGCGTCCATCACAAGCGCGATTTGCCGGTCGTAGCAATCAAGCGTCTGATAGATACTGGTCGCAGCACCCTGTGCCGTCACGCTGCTTGCGTCGGCCAACCCGCACCCCGGATTGCCTCCGCCAGACGCGTTCGCCGCGTGCTGGATGGTCTGGGCCAACCCGGACGTCGCACCGTTGACGGCGGTCACGACCTGCTGTTGATAGATGCCGGCGCTCAGCGCGAATGCGAGCGTGATCGCGACTTTCAGTCCCCGCCAGGCAAAAGCCGGCACCGCCTCGTGCGCTTCGCCGCGCACCACGGCGAGGCCATAGGCAAGTACCCAGATCGTGACGGCGGTGGTCACGACAGGCACGAGGGCTGCGGAAAGCGCTGACGATACGTTCGTGACGTAGGCTGACATGCCGTTTTCGAGGGTGCCGCCAACGGCAGTAAAGAGGCCGTTCATCGCGCGCCTCCCTGCCCCGGCACTGAAGCGCGGCGCATGCTGACGTGCGCGGCCCGGCGCTTGGCCAGTTGTTCATGAAAGACGGGCAGCCAGTCTTGCGGGGCGTCGCCGACCTGGGCGCGGATCGTGTCGAGCAGCTGCACGTTGTCGGTCGTGCCGGACAACACGTCCAGCACGTCGCCCAGGCCCGCGAGATCGAGACGGCCAATGGCCGCGTGATGTCCCTGCTTCACGAGGAACAATCGACTGTTCTCGCCCAGGTTGCGCACGATGTTGAATTCGGCCTCGGTCAGCTTGAAGCCATGCACGTAGTCGTCGTAATCGGCGCGCGGATTCGGCAGAAAAAAGAATGTCGCGCTTTGTTCGATGAGCGCACGGGCGATGTCACTGCGCAGCACGTCAGCCGGCGACTGGGTATCGAAAATTCCGAGTCCGTTCTGCTTGCGGATCGTCTTCTGCTTGTTTTTCGCAAAGTCCGTGAAGACCGGATCGCCCAGGCGCTTCCAGAATTCGGTCATCACGTAGATAAAGCGCCGCCCGTCGATCAGGTTTTCGGTCCGATGCAGCAGGTACATCGTGACGGGCGTGGACACCTCCGCGTCGTCGAGCAGTTCGGTGTCGTCAAAGCCGAACAGCTCCGCATGCGCCAGATCGATCCGATCGGTCGGATTGTCGAGCACCCAGCCAAGCCGCCCGCCCGCGCACCATTTGGCCAGCCGCGCATGCAGGCTGTTCTCGCCCACATTCGGCAGGATCTGTCGCACCATCGACAATCGGCGCAACGGCTTTTCCATGCGTGCGACTTCGCGCACAGCGCGCGAGATATCCAGCTCCTCCCGCGCGGTCACTGCCGCGCCCGTGTCGACGAGCTTGCGCACAAGGCGCTCCCAGAAGTCGATCACCGGCTCACCCGGCGCCATCTGGAACGGGTTCAGGCCGGTCGGCTCGCCCCGGCGGAATACGGTATAGGTGCCGCCCATCGCGCGGATCGCGATCTCCGTGCCACGGTCCTTGTCGAATAGCACGATCGTGACGCCAAACTTGGTGGCCATCGCCAGCAGGAACAGTTCGAGCACCGTCTTGCCCGCGCCAGCGCGACCGATGATCTGGGTGTTGGCGAGTGCCTTCTCGTCGAGCGAATCCTGCTTGTCAGGCGTCGCGTGGAAGTTCAGATAGAGCGGCTGGCCACTGGGCGTCTTGACGATCGTGATCGCCTCGCCCCACGGATTGCCTTCGCGCTTGCCGGTCGCGAAGTTGTGCAGGCCCACGAGACCACAGAAGTTGCGGGACGTGAGCTTCGCCTCGCGCGGCCGGTAGCGCCAGTTAGCCGGCAGTTGCGCAAACCACGCTGCATCCGCCACGAGATCGATCAGCGCCGTCTGGAAGCCGGCATCGGCCAGTTGCGTGCGCGCTTTCGCAACGCTGCGCGATACCTCGCCCAGCGTGTCGCCAAGTACGGCCAGCGAATAGTGGTATTCGCCCAGGACGAAATCACCATTGATCAGATCATCGAGCGCCCGGTCTATCGCCTCGACCTGCGACACGGCGACGTCTTCACCCGCGATGAGCTGGTTACGTTGCCGCTCGAGCGCCTCCTTCGCCGTGGGTTTGTCGAGGATCGTAAAACTCTGGGTTTCGATATACTCGAACTCGCCATACAACAAGCCATTGAGCATGCCCGGCTCGGTGTCTTCCGGATAATCCTTGAGATCGAGCATCGCGGCGAAACGGGTCGCCGCCGGCATGCGGATTTCGACCTTCTCGGCTCCGGCAAACAAACGCGAGGTCGGCAGCGCCTCGCAAATCGGACCAGCAGGCACCGGCTCCTGCTCCCAAACCGCATTGACCAGATAACCGAGCAGTTCCAGCGCCGATGAATAGCGGCGTGGAGTCGGCGCAAAGGCACTGGGACGGGTATAGACGCCGAGTGCGACCGGATCGTAAGGTTTAAGGCTCGATTCAACCTGGGCGACAAGTTCCGCCATCACTTTCAGCGCATCGAGCTGGTCACGCCGTATATCGTCGCGTGTGCGGCGTGCGGCCCGACTGAAGAGGCGGCCGAGCCGGGTGCGGTGTGGCCGGTACACCACCGTCAGGTACAGTTCGTTGGCCATCATCCGATAGCCGGCGAAGCTCGCGTAGTAACGCGCGGCCAGTTGCTCGCAGAAAGGGTTGCGATATTGCGTCGAGAAGTGATCCGACACCCGCCGGCGCAGGCGATGCGCCCACAGCGCCACGTGCCCACCCGCGAGCCCACGCACGAACTGGTTGAATCCATCGTGCCGCGCAAGAATGTCGGCCGGATCAGCGGCCTCGAACGCGATGCCGGCAATCTTCCAGATCTGCAGGTAGTCGCCTTCACGCGTCTTGATGACGTGGTCGCTGACGTGTGTCGAGTACGGGATATAGGCCGCAAACGGCACTTCCCGGTTCGCGACAGATACGAGTTGCGGCTCTGCCCACATGTCACGCCCTCCTCTTCAGGCGGACTGGCACATAGGCGTGCGCGCCCCAGAAGCGGCGATTGCCCTGGCGCAGGACCATGCGAGCGCGAAGCGCGTATTGCGCCAAGCGCTGGTCGTCGTGGCGGGCGATCACGCGCATCGCGACAAACACGGGGAGCAGCAACAACAGGATCGCGACGCCCAACGGCGGGCTCGCGAGCAGTGCCCAGATGGCAGGAATAAGCGTGCCGCCGCCAATCATCAGCAACGGTACGAGCGGCACACCCCAGAGCATCGCGGGACGCGTGCAGCCCTTGAATACGGGATCCTTGAGCGAGTACATGGCCAGATGCCCCGGGATCAGCTCGTCGGAATCAGCATGCCGGCGATGACGGTCGCACAACCGACGAACAGGCCGCCGATGAACACGTTGGCGATATCACCGAAGCGCGCGTGCTGAAACATCATCCGGAAGCCCGCCCATATGATGGAAATCGAGCAGATGACGCCACCGACACCAAGCAGCGTCGTCTGGATCGTGTTCAGCAGCGTATTGACCTGAGAAAGCTGCGCCCACGCCGAATCCGTGACCATCAGAACCGGTGCGACAACGGCGGCTGATCTCGCCACTTTCCGCTCGAACAGCAACTGAGTCATGCGTCCCGTACAACTCTCAAATTTATGTCGCATTCCTAACTTCATGATCGACTCCAACTGAATCGAATGCCTACCTGCTCTGTCAAAAGTGCCGAACTAGAACACCACCGCACTGTCACCCGGGTCGTTCTTTGGATCCGCGATGGGTACGGTCGTCACACCGTTGCTGTTCTCTCGTGGTCGCCGTTTATCGGCCGATGGAGCACGAGGCGACAGAGTGGGAATCGCTGAATCAATCGGAACAACGGGGATCGGTGTGGTCCCAGTTACGCTCGAGGCCAATGGCGGCTGACGCGCCACGGCGTTCATGACGCGCTGGACATAGCCCGTTCGGTGGCCGGTCGAGAAGTCACCGCTCGCATAACAAGACAGGCTGGCAAGCAACGCCGCCTGGGCATCGAACTGCCTATTCCGCCTGTTACGAGCAGCAGCAAGACAGTCCTGCAGAATCGCGGCGCCTATTGCCAAGTTGCGACACGGCTCGAACGCGTTCTCGGTAGTCAAGCCGTAAGCCGACCAGTTCACGCGATTGATCTGCGCCAGTCCGACACTGAAGTTCCATCCGCCCGCCTCCAGCGCGCGCACCGTTGCCACTGCTTCAGCGTCATTTGACGGCTGCCGCAGCAGTCGACCACGCACCACGCCGATCGCATAGGGATTGAATCCTGATTCGACTCGCACGATGGCTGCCATCATGATCGGAGGGATCTGCGGCGCACACTGCTGCGCCAGTGACGCGAAATCGAGTGGCATGGTCAGTTCCCTCCTCCGAAACGATCCTCTTGTTGTTCGTTACGCTTCAAGAAGAGCATGGCGGACTGCGTAGGGTCATAGGCAACCTGAGCACTGCCTGCGCCGTAGAATTCGGTAACCGTCGGCCCTCGTCCTCCGATGCCCCACCAGACACGCGTATACAGGCGATGGTCGATCTCGACGTTGATTGCACCGGTTGCCCGGCACAGCAGTTCGCTCTGCTCCGGACCGCCCCACACCTGTAGGTCCTCACGGCAATAGCCAGCGCTCGCGGACGTGTTGGTTGCAGACGTGCCCTGTGCCTTGCCTTCACCGAAATCACAGCTCGGAAACGGGTCACCGTGCCGCAGCGCACGCCACAGTTTCTCGATCGGCGGCACACACTCATCATACTGTTCAGGGCCACCGGGGTTCGACAAACACAGCATGACCTGGCAACCCCAATCGTCCGCCAAGGCCGTACTTGGTCCGTTCAATGAGAGAACGAGAACAGCGGCAAGCGGTGCCATCCGGCGCCATACGGTTTTCCGCATTCCCGACTGCCATGCGGCATGACTCGTGACACACCTTGGCGCGGTCGAACAGCAGCATCGCTGCGCCCACGTCATGAAGACCGCAAGCGCACCGAAGTGGTCCACCGCCATATCGAATATTCGCTTACGGGCAACAGTGAGCGGCCCGCGCGTCATCGTGCTGACGCACGGACCATATGCGGCCGACATCGCGTCGTTGTATCTGACCTCGGCCAAAACCCTCGCGAATAGCCGATATACAGAGGCGAGACGGGGATAACGGGCGAACTGACGCGACAGCATCGCTCTCCCAGTACCACCACGAAACGAAGTCACCAGAAGCGATTTCATGACCGTCTTTCCTCGGATGGGGCTCCGGGCATCGACGTTCTGGCGGAAAAAGAGAACCCGCGTCGCCGGGAGGCATACCGCGGGTTCAACGGGGAATCAGGCGTCACACTAGAAAGCAAGAAGGCCTGCGATTGCAGGCCTTCTCACACGCGTTACGACGCACCACGTCATCACACCAACATCGATACTGCGGGGCCGCTAACGCGTACTCGGTCGTGCTGCGCACGTTGACCGGATCAGATTGTTGGCTTCACTGTAGAGCAGTCACCGCGTCGATTCAAGCGTCGGCATCCGGTAATCGAGGCAATCGAGATCCCTGTTGCGCTGCTGTATTCCGGGCAGTTCCTAAAATTTTTCGTCCGAAGCGTGCGTGAGTTTTCCAACGATGATATCGACACAATGCGGCTTCTGTTCACTTGCATCGACACGAGTACAGCGCCAATCACACGACGCGATCTGCAGACGTCATTGCTGAACATCGCTTTCATTCAGGATGCGGGCGAGCGCGGAACGCGCATTATTCAACTCGAGATCGAATCGATGGCGGGGGTATCGCGGAATCTTCAGCCGCCGGCACACGACCTCACGATTTGCATGCCATAGATACACCATCCGCAGGATATCCCGATCACGTGGTCGAAGCATTCTCCACGCTCGTGTCACACGCTCGGCGTCAGCAGGGTCGTACGCGCCGCGATTGGATCGCCCCCAGTTGCGAAGACGCTCATCAAGTGACGACCAGCGTTCATCGCACTTCATTGTCGTCTCCGCGCGCTTGCGCGTCGCCCGTCCGCGGAGCACGGTATCGAGCGGGATTTGACAGGAATCGCTCGATGTCCGCTGCTCGCCACCCGACCATCCGTCCGCCTAACGCAACGGCAGGCGGAAACGTTCCATCCCGCATGCGCTTGTAGATCGTCGAGCGTGACAGCCCCGTGCACTGCTCGACTTGCCGTCGACGCAAGATCGTCAGCGTTCCATCATCATTCCACGACATGATTCGCCCTCCATACCCGGCACACACGTGGCCGGAACTGAAAGGCATTCAAGCAGAGGGGATGACGAACCTCCAAACCCGTCTTATCGACGGGACATCCCGTCGGATTTTCGAAGTCTCGCGGCGCAAACCACCGACCGCATGGTCGCGCCTCCAAGCATTCAGGATGCGATTAGGGTTCGAGCAAACTGAACGATCATGACTTACCGCTGCTGCGACCGGATCCCTCACCCGGCGGCTTTCGACCGGAACAGCCTGCGCTACTCAAAACTTCATGCGGATCCCGGCACCCAAGCTGTTGCCTGACGACACATGAGAGATCGTGTCGTAGCGCCAGGCTGCATACACATCGGTCCGCTTCGAGAGCGGGTAGTCGTAACCCAGCGCTGCCGTCGACCAGTGGATATGATCGCCCGCCGCGGGCCGTCGCCGAGTTCCGGCCCATGACACCAGTACGCTTCCGATCCCTACTCGAACACTCGCGCCCGCTTGCACGGTGTCGTCCGTGACGTGATTGTTGTTGTCAACGCGCTCGTACTGCGCAAACACCTTGATCGCGCGGAATCGATATGCGCTACCGATTAGCCACGCGCTCTGCGCCGTCGCGCCGTTAAGAAACAGCGAGGCCGTATGTAGGCTCTGCACGGCAGCCGTCGCCGAAAACGGGCCCGCGAAATACAGTACGTTCGCGCTGTAGTTCGCCTGGCCGACATGACCGGCGACACCAGCGTTACTGTAAAGCAGGCTTGCCGACAAACCGCCGACCTCCGGCGTCTGGTAAAGCACCGAGTTATCGATCGCCGTGTCGCTTTGTAACGATGCGCTGCCCATGGCCGAGCCGAGGTAACTATGCACAACAATTGGCGAGAAAACGAAGGAATTCCCGAACGGGTTGAAAAGCAGAGTCGATACAAACAGCGGCGCCGTATTGCGTCCGAGCGTCAACTCCCCGAAATGGCCATTCAGACCAACGAAGGCATTGCGCCCGAAAAATGCCTGCCCGTTGAAGGAACCGATCTGACCGCCGTTCATCCGGAAAAAACTCTCCAGCGTGAACACGGCCTTCAGACCACCGCCCAATTCCTCTGAACCGGACATCCCCCAGTAAGACGTTGTCATGCCGCCCGATCCGACCTGCCAGGAACTGCCTAATGCGCCCGCCGGATGCAACTCACCTACAAAGGCGTCGGCGAGCCCATAAAGCGCTACCGATGATTGTGCGTGTGCAATGCCGGTTGTCGTGGCCAACGCCAACGTCAACGCGCTCGCCGTACCCCGAAGCGATTTCTGCATATTGTCTCCTTTTCGTCGATGTTCTTTTTGTTTCGGTGCTGATATGAGGTACGGTTCAATCCGGCCGCACGCGAGCCAGCGGCCGACCGTGGTCTGACAATGCGATTGCCACCACGATCTCGTCTGGTGCGGGCGAATCCGCTATCGTCAGCGACACGGTGTCGAAGAGATCGAAGTTCCACATGTCTGCGGCCCCGTGCAGTGGAATATCGACGCACGCTCCCGGTGCCGCGCGTTTGGTCACCGACGGCATGATCGATGTCGCACCGGGCAAGCGAGCACGCACTGCCTTGCCGAGACGCGGATGCAACAGTGCTGCACCACACTCGAGCGGCACGGCCGTGCCAACGATCGCGGCCTTGCCGTAGCCCTGAATGACCTCCGGCGTCACAGCCAGTGCCTGTATCGCGCGCGCCGTCAGCAGCGTGCCGAGCTCCGCCCCGATGACATAGAGCGGCTCAAGGGCGCTGTCCACGCGCAAATCGCTGAGCCGCAAGACAGCCGCCGCCACCGCCTGCCGGTGTATCGGTTCGACTGGCACACCGAGTTCCCGATGACGCTCAACAAGGTGGACGATGATTCTCTCGATCTGTGCCTTCATGGTTGCGCCCCCGCCTCGGCGATCCGGCGATCGCATGCTCGCCCCGGCATCGGAAACGGTCCTCTCGCCGATTCATAAGCACGCGCGGCGCGCAGCACTCGTGCGTCCGCTCCATGGGGCCCAATGATCTGCAGTCCCGTCGGCATTCCTCCCGGCAACCCGCAAGGCACGCTCACGGCCGGAAAACCGGTCTGGTTGCACCACGACGTAAGCGGAGGTGCTCCAAACAGTTCCGCAGGCAGCCCCGGTACGGGTGGTGGGCCACAGTGAAAGGTTGGAGTCACCAACAGGTCGTACCGCTCGAAGAATTCGGTCATTGCGACAGTCAACACATGACGTGCTTGCAATGCGTCGACGAGGGAGAACGTCGTTTCCCGTGCACCGCTCTCGGCCAACGCACGGACATCCGGATCGAGTTGCGCTTGTGCGTGTTCGTCGAGCCGTCGGATCCGTTGAGCAAAAAACACGGACCACTGAATCGAATGCATGCGACTCTTCAGATAGGCGTCAAGTGGCGCTATCTCCGCTTCCTCGACGTGCGCCCCCAGCGCTTCAATTACGGCAACGCCTTGCCTGACGCAGTCGCCAATCGCCGACTCAACTTGAACGCCGGCTGGTGCGGCGCAGTACGCGACACGAAGCCCCGCAACACCATCGTCGAACCCGACGCGCCAATCTCGACTGCTCGACATGAGCGGATCATGCGTGTGCTGCAGACGTGTCATCACGGTGAGCATCAGTGCCGCATCGCTCACGGTGCGCGCGATCGGCCCGAGTGTCGACAAGGACGTCCATGACCCTTCGGTGCCTGTCGGTACCATCCCGAACGACGGTTTGAATCCCACTACGCCGCTCCAGCAAGCTGGAACACGGATGGAGCCACCGCCGTCCGTTGCCAGCGAAAGCGGCCCCATACCGAGTGCGACGGCCACCGCCGAACCACCACTGCTGCCGCCTGACGAGACGTGCGTGCTCCACGGATTGCGGGTGATGCCGGTAAGCGGGCTGTCCGTGACGATCTTGTTGCCGTATTCCGACGTCGTGGTCTTACCGAACAGCAACGCACCGGCGTGGCGCAGCCGTCGGACAGCAGGCGCATCCTCCTGCTCGACGCCAGCCGAAGACGTGCGCGAGCCGTACCGTGTCGGCACGCCACGTACTGCCACCAGATCCTTGACCGAGACAGGTACGCCATCCAGCAATCCGCACGGGTCGCTTCGCATCCAACGCTGCTCCGATTCACGTGCGGCCGCAAGCGCGCCCTCTTCGTCAATGCAACACAAGCAGTTGACCTGTCGATTAAGCTGCCTCGCCTGATCCAGCACGGTAGACATGACTTCGACGGGCGACAGCGCACGACGCCTGAATGCCGCGATCAGCTGAGCGGCACCCATCGATAACGAGCTATCCATATGTATTCCTAAATGTATAGATTGAAACGAAAGTTCTCGGCTCGCCCTTATTCTCTATCCCTGGCAGATCGGCTTGATGGGACCCATCGAATCAAGAAGCGCAAAGCTGTCATCCGCCAATGCTCGGCCGATACGTGTCAGACATTGCACGTGGCCACCGTCCTGACTCACCCCGGTTTTACCGCGCGGCAGGAAAAGCGAAACGCCAGGCAGCGCTGCCTTCACGCGATCTGCATCGATGCTGCCTGCAGCTCGCACAGCCTGAGCAAACAGGCAAATACCCGCATAGGTGTTTTCGCCGTGCGGCATGACGACCGCATACCGCCCCAGTCGCGGGTCCCGTGCATTCGCATGGCGCTCGGTATAGCGTGCGAGGAAACTTCGGTTCTCGGCGTTGTCGATGCTCATGAAGTACGAGGACACGCCGATGATGCCGGTTGAAGCCCCCGTGGTCGCAATCGACAACGACTCGTGCGCGATATCGGTCACGAGCTGCGGCTTCATCGCGAAAGATCGGTATTGCTTGACGAACGTCACGGGATCGTCGCCAATGCTGTGCCACACGATCTGGGGCGACTGATTGGCGACCTGCTGAAGAACCGCTCCGTAGTCGCGCGTGCCGAAAGGCAGCCAATACACGCTGAGCACCCGCCCGCCGTGGCGTGCCACCGCCGCTTGCAGTTGGGGCACCAGCACCTTCCGGTTGCTGCCGATATCCGACACCACCACGCACACGGTTCGTCCGCCCCCACGCATCAGCCACGCGATCAATGCATCCACCCGTTGGTTGGTAGCCAGACCGGTGGTAAAGAGCTGAGGATGACAGCGCCCCTCGTCGAAATTGGGATAGACGATGAGCCGACCGGCGGCTTTGGCCGCCTGCAGCGCAGCCTCCCGCTCCGACGGCAACACCATGCCGGTGATCATTGCCACCTCGTCGCGCATGAAGAGTTGCTGCGCTTTCTGGAGTGTGACCGCCGTCGACATCTGCGTATCTTCGATCTTCAACTCCAGCGGCCGACCCAGCAGTCCGCCTGCTGCGTTGATTTCGTCAACGGCCAGCGCCGCGCAATTGCGGTTCGTTTCACCGACTCGTGTCAATGGACCGCTGAGTGGCGCAAGCAGTCCGATTTTGAGCGGCGTCGCAGCGCGTACGTATGACGGGACGGCAGCCACTGCCAGCGCGCTGGCAGCACCTCGTAGTACGGTTCGAGAGAAGTCGCGGCGGTTCAGGATGATCTTCATCGGAGCTCGTCCAGGTGGAAATTCGGTTCAGCGTCGCCGGCCGGCGCCAGGTATTGGGCAAGTGGATGCGCATCCACGTCGCCGCACCGAGGCCCGACGGCGCCAGCGTGAACGAGCCGCCCGCTCTTGAGTACGATGCACCGCTGCACGCTGCGCAGCACGAGATCGAGATTCTGTTCGACCAGCAGCACGGCAAGTTGCGATCGGCGGCACAGCGTCGGAATGACCTCGCCGATCAGTTCGACGAGATTCGGTTGCACGCCGTCGGAGGGCTCGTCCAGCAGCAGCAGTTTCGGTCTGCCGCACAAGGCGCGCGCAATGGCCAGCACCTGCTGTTCGCCGCCCGAGAGCGTGCCGCCCTGTTGGGCAAGCCGGGACTTCAGCACGGGAAAGTACTCGAACACCTCGTCCAGGATGTCGTCGCCGCCGGCAGCCTGCGTGCCCATCACGAGATTCTCTCGCACGGTCAGTTTCGGAAAAATCCAGCGCCCCTGCGGAACCAGCCCTATGCCGCTGCGCGCGATCTGATGGGTACGCAGGCCGACGATGGACTGCCCGAGAAAGCCCACCCGGCCGCTCACGCGGGGTAGCAAGCCCATGATTGCCTTGACCAGCGTCGTCTTGCCCGCGCCGTTGCACCCCAGCACGCCCACAACCTCGTTGGGCAGTACGTCAAGGTCGATCTGGTGGAGGACATCCGCATCACCATAGCCACCAGACAGTTGCTCAATGTGCAGCATAAGTCGCCCCTTGCCCCAGATAGATTCGCCGGATTTCCTCGTCTCGCGCGATATCGTCGTAAGTGCCCTGCCGCACGATCTGCCCGCGATGCATGACCCAGGTTTCGCATTGAAGCGCCTGCACAAACGCCAGATCGTGTTCGATGGCCAGCACGGCGCAGCGCTCGCGTAATCGGTGAATGAGGCGCACCAGGCGTTTCGTGTCGTTTCCCGACAAGCCTGCGGCCGGTTCGTCGAGCAGCAGCAACGCCGGCTGGCACATCAATGTCATGCCGATTTCGAGCCACTGTCGCTCACCGTGCGGCAACGTCGCAGCCGGCAGGTCGGCCTGAGCCGATAGCCCGATTTCTTCGAGGATCGCCTCGGGATCGGGCATCGGTGACTTCCGGTAACGCGTCACCCCGAGCCCTGCCACGAGCAGGTTGTCCCGCACGCCCATCGACAGGAACGTATTGGTCCCCTGAAATTTGCGCATGACGCCGCGCCGGCAGAACTGATGCATCGGCCGGCCCGTCATTCGCTGGCCGTCGAAATACAGCTCCCCTGCTCCCGGACGGATTGAGCCCGACAACAGCCCGACCAATGTGCTCTTTCCGGCACCGTTCGGCCCGATCACACAGAGCAGGTCACGCGCTCCGATCGACACATCGATATCGTCGACCGCGTGGATGCCGCCAAATGCGCGCTGCAGCCCAACACCCTTCATCAAAGGCTCGCTCATCACCGTCCCCCTTCCACGTGGCTGGGGCGGCGTAAGGTCATCCGCGCTGCGCACCTGCGAGCAAACCGGTATGCGTGTGTGACCATGCCGCGCATGCGCACACCGTTCGGCAGGAACAGAATGCAACCGAGGAAGAGCGCCGCGAGCATCAGGGGCCACCACTCGGTGCTGAAACTCGAGACGGACTGTTTGAATAGCGTCAGCGCTACTGCCGCCGCCACCGGGCCGCCGAGGGTGCCGCGGCCGCCGACGGCAACCCAGAGAATGACCTCGGTGGCCAGCACCGGGGAAAACACGTCCGGCGCCACCACGCCCGAACAAGCGGCCATCAGCGTGCCCGCGATAGCCGCCATCCCCGCCGATGCGACGAATACACGCAACAAATGCCACGACGTGTGGTACCCACAGGCTTGCGCACGCCATTCGTTGGTTGCGATCGCAGCGAGGATTTTGCCGTACTGGCTGCGGCAGGCGAACCATGTCACGAACAGGCCCACCAAGAGAACCGTCGCAACGGCGTACCAGGATTCCCTTGGGCCACTCAGATCGACCGTGAAGCCGCCCAGAGTGAAGGACAAGGCCGGAATGCCCAGCATGCCCGTGTCGCCCCCAGTCACCGACTGCCAGCTCGTCGCCAATTGCTGGGCGATGATCAGGACCGCCATGCTGATAATCGCGAAAAAGTGCAACCTGACGCCCGCAAAAAGCAGGAAGTACCCTAGCACCGCCGCCACCGACATCGCACATACAAATCCAACAGCCAGCCCGATGGCTGGTGTCTGACCGAATTGCGTCGTGGCGACCGCGAAACCGTAGGCACCCAGACCGAAGAAGGTGGTGTGCCCCAGTGTGAGGACACCCGCTCTGCCCCAGAGCAAGTCGTAGCTGAGTCCGAGGAGCCCCATAATCAGTGCATCTCGCACTATCGATAGCTGATACGATCCCAAACATAGCGGGAGGATCACCGCCGCTACGGCAATTGCCACCCATGTTGTGACAGGCGAGAAGTCGTCGCGGCCAAGCACCCGATGACGCTCGAAGCAGCGCATATGAGCGAGGTAATGTTGGAACATGACTTAACCTTTACCGAGGAGCTGATGGGCGGCGCTGAATCCGGGAACCAGACCCTGCGGCCGGAAACGGATCAATACGATTGACAGGACCAATACCAGGGCCGACGCGAGTGAAGGGTCGACGCGATAGCTAAGCAATGTTTCCAGCGTGCCGACGAACGCACTGCCGAGCAGACTGCCAAGGATTGATCCGATGCCGCCCAGGACAATCACGAAAAATGCCTTGGCGAGATAGGCAACGCCGAGATGAGAGTCCACGGAAACCATCGGCGCGACCAGCACGCCTGCCAGCGAGGCCAGCGCGGCGCCGCCGCAAAAAGCCATGCGATTCAGGTGCCGGGTATCGATGCCGACTGCCTCGGCCATCGCAGGGTGTTGGATCACGGCGCGCAATTGGGTACCGAAGCGCGTACACGCAAAAATCAGCAAGCACCCGGCAGTCACCGTGAACGCCACGCCTATTACGAACAGCCGATACATCGGGTAGTTGCCGCCGGGCACGGCAAGTGCCCCGTTGATTGGCGCATACACTAGCATCGGCTGCGTGCCGAACACGAGCTCCAGTGCCTTCTGAACGATCAGGCTGACCGCGTACGTCGCCAGTAGCGTATCGAGGGGCCTTTCATACAGCAGTCGGATGACGAGGCGCTCCAGGCACCATCCGAGTACTGCACCGACCGCAGGCGCCGCAAACAACGCGAACCAGAATGCCTGCGGCCCACCCACCGCCTGCACAATCGCTAACGTATAGGCACCGATCGTGACCCACTCGGCATGCGCAAGATTCACGATGTCCATCATGCCGAATATGATCGCGAGTCCGAGCGCCACCAGAGCGAGAATGCTTACATAACCAAGAATGTTGAAGATTGTTGTCATCGCTACCAGTCCTGTTTCCATGTCCACCGCGCCAATCCTGTCCGACTCGAAGAGCTACTGACGACCGCGACATCAGATCGACGAATCACCTCCCCGCCCAAAAACTAAGCCTCTCTTAGTTTATAGACTAAGAAATACTTAGTAAAAAGCACAAAAAAAACAAAGACCCTCTTAGGATGCCTCGGAACACATCGACATCCTCGACTTTCTCAAAGCGCCTGAAACAGGCTCGACTACGCTCGGGCCTCACCCAAGAGCAGCTCGGTATCGAGGCGGGAATTGACGAATTTTCAGCTAGTGCGCGTATCAACCAATACGAAAAAGGTAAGCACACGCCCAAGTTGCAGATGGGCCAGCGGCTTGCTAGTGCACTGCACGTCCCCACGAGCTTTCTTTACGAAGACGACGACCTGCTCGCGAATCTCCTCGCCACTGCAGCAAAGTTACCCCGTGAAAAAAAGAAAGCCCTTCTCAAATGCGCCGAAGCATTAGTACAAGCTCCTGCCCCTCCTACAAAGATCAAGTAACTCTTAGCACACTGACTAAGAGTTACTTAGTAAAAACGGCGAGCAATTCTTGGACACTTCGAGAATGCCCGGCGATACAACGATACCCTCTGTGTTTTCTCAGCGCCTGAAACAGGCGCGCCTGCGCTCGGGTCTCACGCAAGAACAGCTCGGCATCCAAGCAGGAATCGACGAGTTTTCTGCCAGCGCCCGAGTCAACCAGTACGAGAAAGGCAAACATACGCCTACGGTTCAGACTAGCCAACGTCTCGCCCGCGCATTGCTTGTACCCACGAGCTTCCTCTATGAGGAAGACGACCTGCTCGCCAGTCTGCTTGCCATCGCGGGCCGACTCAGCAAGGAAAAGAAACGAGCACTCATCGCCAGTGCTGAAGCACTCGCGCAAGAGTGACACACTCGTCGGTCAGTTTCGTACGCGTCTAATCAGCTGCCTCAGCGCATCAGCATTTCCTGCGGCTATCGCGTCGCACGCGCATCAAAGCCCCCATCCGAAACGGTAACACTCGCCACCCCATCGCAAAGGGAGCGTCCGGTCGTGCTCATGCACCGCAAACCATCATCCAGCGATTCCGAGTCAACTCCAATTTATTATCATCAATCTACAAGCCCAGAAATCCCCTGTCAACGCATACCTGCACCGCGTTTACCCCAGAGTTCCCGCAGATTGGCCCGTTACCTCCTAGCTTGACATCGGCTCCGATCGCGCCTACCTTTAATTTATTATAATTAATTGGAGGCGCCATGAACGGCGATCTTTGCGAGCTGACGGCCCGCGAACTCAGTACGTTTTACGAGAACGGTGAGGTATCGCCGGTCGAGGTCATGCGTGACGTGCTCGAACGCAGCCAATTGCTCGACCCCGCGGTCAACGCGCTCTGCCAGCTTTCCGACACCGCGCTCGATATGGCGCGCGCATCGGAAGCCCGGTGGCAACAAGGTGTGCCGCTCAGCCCACTCGACGGCATCCCTATCAGCATCAAGGACAACATTTCCATCGCCGGCGTGCCTACGCGATTTGGTTCGCGCGCCACTCCCCGCGATGCGGCTCAGTCAGACAGCCCCTGCGTTGCCAGACTGCGTGAGGCTGGCGCAATCTGCTTTGCCAAGACCACCTTGCCCGACTTCGCGCACAAGATCGTCACCGACAGTCCGCTCACCGGCACCACACACAACCCCTGGGATCTCACTCGTACGCCCGGCGGAAGCAGCGGCGGCGCCGCGGCGGCAGTCGCGCTCGGAATGGGCCCCGCAGCCATCGGAACAGATGGAGGTGGTTCAATTCGCATCCCCGCCGCATTCACTGGCATCTTCGGATTCAAACCCAGCTTTGGGCGCGTGCCCCATGCGCCCCGCGGCCCATTCGGGTTGCTCAGCCATGTCGGGCCCATGACCCGTTGCGTCGACGATGCGGCCCGCATCCTGACGGTGATCAGCCGCCCGGACAGCCGCGACTGGTACGCGCTGCCGTACGACGGCGGCGATTACGCACGCGCGCTGCAGTGCCAGCCAGTCCCCAACGGCATCCGCATTGCTTGCAGTTCCACACTCGGTCTGCCCGTCACGGTTGAAGCGGAGGTTCACGACGCCGTGATACGCGCCGCAGCAACGTTCCGCGAACTGGGTGCGCAGGTTCAGGCGGCCGACCCGCCTGGCGTCGACCGATGCAACGTAGTCCACACCACCCTGTGGCGCGCCAGTTGCCGGCAACTCGTGTCGAATCTGTCAAATGGCGGGGATGAGCTCGATCCGTCGCTGCAGGCGTATGCTCGCGCGGGAGACGACGTCTCACGGGAGGCCCTGCTAGGCGCGCTGATCGAACGCGGCGACCTCGGTGCCGCGGTCAATGCATTTTTCGACCTACATGACATCCTCATCTGCCCGGTGTATCCGCGTGTGGCCATGCCGCTCGCCGAAGTGTCGTCGGGCAACGAGCTGTTTCCTCATTTCACGGCATGGTGTAACCAGCTGGGGCTACCCGCTGCCAGCCTCTATGCCGGCATGACAGCCGCGCATCTGCCTATCGGTATCCAGATTATCGGGGGGCGCCATGCAGACGCATTGGTCCTATGGGCAAGTCACGTGCTCGAACTCGCATTCGGACGTGCCCCGATGTCGGAAATGACGCGCGCTCTGTCCACGTCCGTCGTCGGCGCGACCTCGACTTAATCAAGGGCGAATCGAAACCGGTCGCCCGCGCTCCGTCCATGCATGCGGTCGCTGTTATCGGACGGTCGCCAGCGGAAGAAAGAGCGATAGCGGGTCGCTACCGAGTTGGATAAATCCGAAATGCCGATAGAAATCCGCGGCCCGTTCGTCTTTCGCATCGACCGCCAATGCAACAGCTGGAATCTCCGATTGCGCCGCGCGACGCAATGCGTTGACGAGTAGCGCGGCACCTAACCCGCGACCACGATATTTCAGATCGACGGCCAGTCGCCCCATGCATATCGCCGGAACCGCGGGATAGCGCGGCAACTTTCGAGCCACGTCGCGCGGCAAATCGGCAAGTGCAATGCTTGCTGCGGAAAGTGTGTAGTAGCCGGCCACCACGTTGTCGTCGAGCATCACGAAACACGCTGCTACCCGACGACGAACGTCTTGCGTGACCAGTTCTCGAAGGTAACGATCGAGCGCGGTTGACCCGCACTCGAACTGAGTACGGTCATGAAGAGAAGCGAGAGCCGAGACAACGAATTGATCGCCACTCATTCGTCACGCAACAGTCGGTCGTGACTAGCGATCGCTCGTTTGAGCGCGTCTGCCGGCTCCGGCGGCGAAATGAGCGCATCGGCGAACCGTTGCGAATCTGACAAGGACAGCCGGATGACTTCCGCTTCGGCAATCGCCTGTTGAGCAGCCTCCCGAGCCGCGGAAATGACAAAATCCGTCATCGTACGTCCCTGCATTTCGGCGGCGCGCCGGATCGTGGCATGCACGTCCGATTCGATCCGAGCTTCAAACCTTGTTGTTGCCATAACAAAGCACCTCCTTGGTTCGATTGTACGGAAATTTGCCGGCTAAATCAAGATTTGTACGGAAATTTGCCGGGTCATTTATCGCGCAGACGCAGCATCTCGGGTCGCCAGGAGGGCCGATCGGAGTATCGATATTAGGGACTGTTCAGTCGAAGTGCCCGAAACATTCATCCCGCGCCGCGACCTGCATTCAAATCCAGTTCCGAGTCCAGGACCAGCTTTTGTCGCAAAGCAGCATGAACCTTGCGCAGCTGCGCCTCGGCTTCTTCCATATGTGCCGCCATAAGCTGCTGCACCGCTTCGACGTCCCGCCGCCGTGCCGCATCGAGAATCGCCCGGTGAGCAACAACGGTCCGTCGCCCAAACGCCTGGTAATCGGCTTGCGTCACGTTCCCCGCGACAATCACCAACGAGTGAAGCATCTGATTGATGATCTGGCACAAGCTACGCAGAAACGCGTTGGGATGCGCCGCCGCAAACACATCGTGAAAGTGAATATCCTCATGGCGCTGATCAAGCGCGTCCTCATGGCGGACCATGAATGGCTCGCAAACTGAAACGCTACGCTCGAGTGCTTCAAAATCCGTATCGGTCAGATGCGCAACTGCGCCGGCGGCCATCAGCGGCTCGAGTACGCGGCGCACCGCGTAGAGATCCTCGAGCGTAATGTTTTCAAAAAACAGAAAGTTCTGGAGCGACTGAAACGCTCGGGCAATGGGTACGCGGGTGATCGTCGCACCACCCTCGGGGCCCGTACTCAGACTCACCAGTCCTTGCACCTCCAGGGCCTTGAGCGCATCGCGCATCGAACCTCGGCTGACATTGAACAGTTGCTGCAGTTCAGCCTCCTTGCTCAGGCGCTTGCCCGGCCGCAACTGTCCGTCGTTGATCCGCTGCTTGATCAGCTCGGCGACCTGATCGCCACGCTTGACTGCGCGGGGGCCCCGCTTGTTCGGCTGCGCCGGCGGCGTCTTCTCAGTTGTCTTCTTTCGCCCTGCCATATCGTTACGTCCGTCGTTGGTCGTGCTTCGTTTGATCGCGGCGCCATTATCGGATATCCGCATCGCACGCGACCAGCAAACCGCGCCTTACCAGCCCCACCCTCCCCATGTTCGGAGGTAGCAATGCCGACGGCAACCCCCTACGCTGCTGGTCAAACGGCACCTGTACGGCATTCCCGCCGGGTCCCGTGCAGGTCGATCATCCGGCGCTCGTGCGCGATGTTGGGGGAATCTGCGATGTCCCAGTATGTGCAACCGCTACGACTGCATCCCGAGTGCGCGGCACTCGCAACGAAGCTCGCCGCCCACGGTCTGCACCTCGATCAGCTCGCAGCCCGCATGCGCGCGCACGGCACGCAAGCCGATCAGACCGGGCACATCCCGGACGCGTTCTGGGTGCCGGACGAGATCCACGCATTAAACCTGAACCTCGTGCCGTCCGCGTATGGCGGCTGTCCCGAGGTTCAGTCGCTGGTGTCGCGCACCGCGTTCATGGCGTATCTCGGTTACGCGGACGCGGGCCTCGCCCTCGCGCTGCCTGGGCCGGGACTCGCGATGCCACCGGTCGTGGCCCTTGCCCACCCGCAGCAACAGGCGCGCTTCTTTGAGCGATTTGAAAGCCCGACGCCGCGCTGGGGAGCATTTGCCATCACCGAACCCGACTGTGGATCCGATGCGACGGCCATGCGAACCACGGCGCGCAAAACAGCGCACGGCTGGGTGCTCAACGGCACCAAGTGCTTCATCACCAACGGCGCTCGCGCCGACTACGTGATCACATTCGCCACGGTCAACAGGCAATTGGGGCGCTTTGGCATCCGCGCATTTTGCGTCGATAGCGGCACCGCTGGCTTCTCCGTTACGCGAATCGAACGAATGGCAGGCCTGCGCGTGAGCCAGCTCGCCGTACTCACTTACGCCGACTGCGAGGTGCCGGACGACGCGCTTCTCTGCCGAGGGGATGAACGACCGCTCGACGACGCATTCGCGGGCGCCCAGCACGCGTGGGACTATTTCCGGCCACTGCTCTCGTCGATCATGATCGGCACATGCCGACGGGTACGCGAGGACCTGGCAGCCTACTTCGACGCCGGCGGACATCCGCGCGAAATCCATCTGCGCGTCGCGGACGTCAATAATCATCTCCTCGACATCGACCGGCAAATTACCGCGGCGTACTTCTTGTGCCACCACGCAGCCTGGAAATTCGACTGCGGTATCGCTTCGTCGATGGACGCATCGATCACCAAGGCCTATGCCTCGCGCGTGGCCGCCCGCATCACCCAGACAGCCCTTGAGCTCGCTGGCCTCGATGGCATCGCTGCTTATCCTTCACTCGAACAGAGTTATCGCGACGCGAAGGCCTTCGACATCATGGAAGGCACAGGCGACCTGCAGCGACTCATGATCGCCCGCGCCCTGCAGCGGGCAAGTGCTCTGCCGTGGGACGTTCCTTCCGCCGCCTCCCAGCGTCCCGCGCCATCCGGCACGTCCCCGACCTTTTGATGTCTTACCGGAGATCGCTCATGGCCCCGAATCCCGCCTCATCCCGCTCCGACGTTCCTGCCGCCGTAAAGGCCTGCTTGCTATCGGTGCTCGGCAGCAACCTGAGCGCCGATCTCGTCGTCGACGACACGAATCTGTTCGACCTTGGCATCGACTCGATGAACATGACGGAACTGCTGCTGCAACTCGAGCAGCGCTTCGGTTTCACGCTCAATCCGGAGGATTTGTCCTCGGATCTGTTCCTGCGTTTCGATAATCTGGTCGCGTTCGTCCAATCCCATGTCTCGTCCCAGTAACCTCGCCGCCATCGAGCCGCGCATCGTCGCGACAGCGCGATACATCCCGTCCACGCGTCTCTCGCCAGACAGACGCATCGAATTGCACGGGTCGACGCACGGGGCTCGGGAAACCGTCATGCAGGCAGTCTATGCCGATACGCTGCGCTGGCGCGACATTGTCGTGCCAGTCGGGACCAACAGCCGTTCACGATCCGGGGCCGGTCTTGCCGCCGGCAGCGTAGTCGCCGTGGAGCCCTGCCTGAGCCTGTCGGACATGGCACTCATCGCCGCGCAGGCACTGATCGAGGCCTTGCCGCTGGCGCAAACCACGCCGCCGGACCAAATTATCGTATGCGCTAACAGTTTCGAACACGACCTAGCGCTCTCCTGCGCCTGCCGCCTGCATCACGCGCTCGGATCCAACCGACCACCCTTCGCCATCGGCCAGCTTCATGGCGTATCGCCCTTGATGGCGCTGGAAACGGCCATGGCCCTCATGGCTGCCGACACCCAATTGAGCACGATGCTGATCGTCGCGGCAGAGCGCTGGCGTGCACCCTTCTCGCGCCGAGTCGGCACACTGGCCGCTCTGAGCGACGGCGCCGCTGCCTTGTTGGTTGCACGGCACGCGGCTCCCGGATGGTGCATGCGCCACCTGTCGATACAGACACCATGCGGCGCTTACCCGCCCGCGACAGAAGCGAACTACGTCGACACGGTAGCACTCGCGCACGCAATCTCGGAGACCTGCGCGCGTGTTGAGTTGGGTCCCGCCGAGCTTGACTGGATTGTGCCCGCCGCCATCGACCCACAGCTGATACACGAAGTCAGCGCACGTTGTGGGCTGCCTGCCGATCGCGTCTGGGCCGACGAGGACGCACCAGGCTGCTTCGGCGTCGCAGACCTTCCCGCGCGTCTCGATGGTCTACTGCGCTCAATCTCTCCCGTTAGCCACCAGCACATGCTCGTCTGGTCGGTGGGCTTCCAGGGGCAGGTCGGCTGCGCCCTGCTCGAATTCTGCGGAGATGCGCCATGATCACGTCGGTACGAGCCTGCGACTTCTCGCTCTCCAGCGTCGCAGTCTGCCTTCCGGATAAGACGGTCGACACGCACCGCTGGGCGGCCCGCTGCGGCTTGCCGGATGCGGATGCACGGGCCCACGCCCTCGTCGACAACGGTGTGATGCAATTCCATGATGCGATGGGAGAGTCGCCAGTTGCGCTCGCGATCCGCGCTGTTGCCGCACTGCTGCGCCAAACCGGCACGGTACCCGCGACGGTCGACACGCTGATCTACACCCACACGATCCAAACCAGCGTCATCGCGCCGCCCGCCAGCACGCTGCAACAGATTCAGTCCGAGACGGGCCTGTGCCACGCGCTGGCCTTCTCGATTGCACAGCAGCACTGTGTTTCGCCGATGGCGGCTATCCATGTCTTGCATGCACTGAGTGTCCGGCCGCGCCCCATCGAGCGCGCGATCATCGTGTGTGCCGACGTCATCGGCTCCGAATGTGATCGACTGCGGGCGATCCAGAACCTCGCGCTGCATAGCGACGGCGCATGCGCCATGCTGCTTGAGCGAAACGGTGCTCACAACGTCGTTGCCGGTATGCATCTGTACACGGATGGTCGCTTCTTTCGCGGCACCGATGACGAACTGCAGCCCATACCGGACGATCGCTACTACTGGTCTGCATTTTCCACCATGCGCAGCGCGATTCGGCAGGCCGGCATCACGACTGGCGATATCACTCACGTACTACCCCATCACGTCAACCTGCCCGGCTGGGCACGACTGATGGCAATGCTCTCCATCCCCGAAGAGCGGCTTTACACCGCGAACTTCGCCCGCATCGGTCACGTCTTCGGCGCCGATCCATTCATCAATTTCCACACCTGTACCGACCGGGATGCCAGAGGCTGGTCGCTGCTGTTTTCCTGCGGCCTTTCCGGCTGCTTCGGTGCCGTGGTGATACGGCACGCTCACCCCCTATATCGCCATGAAAAATATCCTCGATCTTGTTCATGCAGCCACGCATCGGACGCCAGATGCCGAGGCGCTGGTGTATGGGTCGACGCGCGTCACCTATCGAGCGCTGGTAAGCCGTGCGCACGCGTTGGCGCGCATGCTGTGCGCGCTTGACATCGCGCCCGGTGCCCGCATCGCGATCTTTCTGGACAAGCGGATCGAAACCGTCGTATCGATGCTCGGCACCGCTGCCGCCGGACACGTGTTCGTGCCCATCAATCCCCTGCTCAAGCCCGAGCAGGTCGCGCACGTGCTACGCGACTGCGATGCCGACTGTTTGGTTACGACCGCGCTACGAGCGCGCATGCTGCACGACAACGGCGTGACCGGCGTCCCGCACATCATCATCGTGGATGATGCCGGTGCCGCAGAGCCGTCCGCGGCGGGCAGGACCAATGTCCATCGCTGGCCCGACTTCATGAGCGACGCTGAAAACGCGGACATCGACGTGCCGGTGCGGCTCTCTCCTGCGGTATCCGGTATCGATACCGATTTGGCCGCGATTCTCTATACGTCGGGCTCGACCGGGCTTCCCAAAGGCGTGATGCTCAGCCACCGCAACCTGCTCGAGGGGGCCTGGAGCGTCGCTCACTATCTTGGCCACACCGCCACCGATCGTATCCTCGCTGTGCTGCCGCTCAGTTTCGACGCGGGGCTGAGTCAGCTCACGTCGGCCTGGTCCGCCGGTGCCGGAACCGTTCTGGTCAACTTTCTGAGCGCGCAGGATGTCGTCAAGGCGTGTGAGCGCGAGCGGATTACGGCCATCACCGGCGTGCCGCCACTCTGGATGCAACTGGCGCGCGCCACCTGGCCAGAAGGGGCGCGCAATACGCTGCGCTATTTCGCCAATACCGGTGGCCGGCTTCCGGTCCCTGTCCTGCAGCAGTTACGCACGCTGTTTCCGCAGGCACTTCCGTATCTGATGTACGGCCTGACCGAAGCGTTTCGCTCGACCTTTCTCGATCCTGGTGAGGTGGACCACCGTCCCGACTCGATCGGCAAGGCCGTGCCGAACGCCCGCATCCTTGTCGTACGCCCCGACGGCTCGCCCTGCGCACCCGGCGAGACCGGCGAGCTGGTGCATGTCGGAGCGTGCGTCACATTGGGCTACTGGAATGATGCCGCACGCACGGCGCAGCGCTATCTCCCGTCTCCAGAGGTAAAGCCGGGCGGTGCGCCACGCGACATCGCGGTCTGGTCCGGCGACCTCGTCCGGCGCGACGAAGAGGGGTTTCTCTACTTCGTCGCGCGCAACGACGCGCAAATCAAGAGCTCCGGATACCGGATCAGCCCCGAAGAGATCGAAAACACCGTCCACGGTAGCGATCTCGTGGCCGAAGCGCTGGCCATCGGCGTGCCCGATGACGAACTCGGCGAAGCAATCGTCCTGCTGGTCGTGCCTGCTCACGCTTCCTTCGATGCCCAAAAGCTTCTGGCCTGGTGCACGCAGCACCTGCCGCGTTACATGGTGCCGCATCAGATCGTCGTGCGGCAAAGCATTCCGCGCAACCCGAACGGCAAGTTCGATCGCAGCGCACTTCGGGCCGCATTCTCGGCGGCGAACAATGAACCCGAAGGGAGGCGCTCGTGAACCATCCGTTCAGTGAACGCGACGGCGTGCTGGTCGTCGGCGGCGCAACGATCGCGCGCCTCGCCGATCGCGCAGGACGCACGCCCTTCTTCGCGTACGATCGCGCAACGATTGATGCTCGCGTGCGCGCATTGCGCGACGCGCTGCCGCCTGGCGTCGTGTTGCACTACTCGATCAAAGCCAACCCGATGCCCGCTGTCGTACACCATCTTTCGACACGCATCGACGGGTTCGATGTAGCCTCGGCAGCCGAAATGGCACTTGCGCTCGATGCAGGCATGCCGGCCGATCAGATCGGCTTCGCGGGTCCGGGCAAGGGAAGCGACGAATTGCGTCGCGCCGTCGCAAGCGGCGTGAACGTCCACGTTGAATCCCTCACCCAACTGCATCTCGTCACCGCGCTGGGCTGGGAGCTCGGCGTGCAACCCAACATCGCCATTCGCGTCAACCCCGACTTCCACGTCGACCGCAGCGGGATGCGTATGGGCGGTGGGGCCGCCGCGTTCGGCGTTGACGTGGAGCAAGTGCCCGCGCTACTGCGCGAACTCGAAGCGCGCGACGCGGCTCTCGCCGGTTTTCACGTATTCTGGGGCTCGCAATGCCTGCACGCCCCAACCGTGATCCAGGCTCAACGACAGAGTGCGGACCTCGTGATGAAACTGGCGGCCGAGAGGAGCGTCGCCCCGCGATTCGTGAATCTGGGCGGCGGCTTCGGTATTCCCTATTTCCCGGGTGAGACACCGCTTGACGTGGGGGCGGTTGCCCAAGCGATGCGCAGCTGGCTGCCGCAATTCACGGAAAGCCTGCCGGGCACCCGCCTCATTCTCGAACTGGGTCGATATCTGGTTGGCGAGGCTGGCATCTATGTGTGCCGCGTCATCGACCGCAAAGTCTCCCGCGGCAAAACGTTTCTCGTGACCGACGGCGGCCTGCACCATCATCTCGCGGCTTCAGGGAATTTCGGGCAAGTACTGCGCCGCAATTTTCCCGTGATGCTTGGCAATCGCCTTGCCGAAGCACCGCGAGAGCGATGCCAGATTGTCGGATGCCTCTGCACGCCGCTGGATCGAATCGCCGATGATGTGCCCCTTCCGGACGCTCACATCGGCGACCTCGTGGTCGTCCTGCAATCCGGGGCATACGGACGCTCGGCCAGCCCGAGCCGCTTCCTCGGCCATCCGGACGCGATCGAAATGCTCGTCTGACAGCCGTCATTCCCGTGGAGAATCACCATGCAGCCTTTTGCGTCCCGGCCGCCGCAGCCGATACCCGAATCGTGGGCATTGACCGACGAGCAACGCGATCTCTATGCAGCCAGCCAGCGCTTCGCGCGCGATCGACTGGTGCCTCTGTTGTCGACGCCTGCGTCAGACGAAGTGTGGCAGGATACCGTCCGGCTCGCCGCGACGCTCGAACTCGGCACGATGATCCTGCCTGCAAACTTCGACGGCATGGCGATCGATCGCCACGACCTCGCGCTCGTGGTGGGGGCACTCGCGGCCGGCCCCCTGGAGCGGGCAACCGAGCTGACCTTGAGTGCGCCCGCATTGATGACGATGCGCGCGCATGACGCGCTCGATTCGCTTGCCGTACACGACATCCAGGACTATTTCGACGGCACATCATCGATCGCATGGACCGTACCGGATAGCCAATCCGCCGCACTCTGGCGGTTGCGCTCGAAAGCGGTAACACGGAGGCAAACGCTATGGAGCAGTACCGATGGCCAAAAGCTCGCGCTGATCGAGCAACCCAACGATGCGGAGCCTTCTCACGGCAAGTGCGTCGCGACGCTGGGCGCTCTCTGTCTCGAGCGCGTCGATGTTGATGAGGTTAGGGCCACCGCGCCGCTCATGACCCTTATGACGCTCGAACAACGCGATCAACACGGCGTTTGCCCCGTGCAGACGTGGCTCACCGAAATCGGCCTCTACCTGTGTGCACTGTCCATCGGCGCGATGCAGCATAGTGTGCAGTTCGCACTCGACTATGGCACGGCCCGCCAAGCGTTTAAAAAGCCGCTGATGGCGCATCAACTCGTCGCTACGCGCTTGGCCGATATGCTGATCGCGACCCACGGCAGTCAACTATTTCTGCGTTCCGTGGCCTGTGCCCGTGCACCGCTGCCGGCATCGCTGGTGCGCCAGCTCGCGCGGCACGTCGCCGCCACATCGGCGGACGTCAACCGCGAACTGGTCCAGTTCTGCGGCGGTCATGGGTACGTCGAAGGACTTGCGCCTGCCGCGCGTTTCCAGACCAATCATTGGTTTACATGGCTGCTGATGCGAATCGATTCGGCACTGGCGCCATTCACGACATCCGCACAGTCATGATGAGCGGTCGGAATATGCGTATGAGCGATCGCATGAGCGCGCCAAGGCCTCTCCTGAACGCGGCGAACGACGCGTCGGAGCGATGCTGGTTGCGTGAACCCGATGCCAGCGATGTCAGCGCAATCGCTGCGTGGTTTGCGCGAGCGGATATCAATCAATGGTTCGATTTCGGGCTCGGTCGACAGGATTTGCCGGCGCTTTCGCTGCACGCGATGCTCAATACTGGGCGACACCGCATACGCGTGTTCGGGCCAGACGAATGCCGCACGCCGAGCGGCCTGGTCGCTGTCAGCGATGTGACGCACCGCTTTGCGACCGGCTCGTTCTGGGTACTGCGAGACAGACGGCATCCCGCCTACCCCGATATGACCTACGATGCTTCACAACGACTCTTGCGGGAAGCGTTCGAGCGTGACCAATTGCGTTGCATTACCGCATGGGCCGTTCAAAGCAACGGACGCTCTCAGCGCCTGCTTGCACGGCTCGGCTTTCGCCTGATCGGACTGCAACGTGATTGCCATGTGGTCGACGATATGCGCGTTGGCCGGCTCCTTTACGATTTGTTACCTGAAGAGCTCGCCGTCGTCTCGGATGTATCGTGAACGCGCCCGTCATCACGGCGCTCACCGCGTACGTGCCTCCCACCGTTTCGCTCAAGCGCTGGTACCGGATCGAGGCAAGGCTTCGCGCGACCACGCCCTCTGGCTGGAACGCATGGATTCAATCGTGGCGTGCGCAATACGATGCGCTCGAGCCATCGACAGCGATCGTCATGGACCGGCTCACGACTCGATCAACAAAGCAGCCTCGGGCATATCGAATTCCCGTCGAGCAACACGTCGATCAATCCGGGCTCGCCGCGCGCGCGGCGCAGGCGATCTGCAGCAGGCGGGATCCGGGTTCGGCGCCCATCGACATCGTGATGTTCTGCCATTGCAGTCTCAACGAACATGTATCAACAACAACGGCCGGCCGCCTGGGCGCATTGGTGGGTGCCACGTCCTTCCCGTGCTCCGTGTCGCAACAGCAGGGCGCATCGCTCTTTACAGCGCTGCAACTGGCCACAGACATTCTGGCCGCGGAACCCGATACCCGCGCCATTCTGATCGTCGCCGCCGAGAAGTGGTGCCCACCGTTTTCGCGCTGGATAGGCCCCGGCATCCTGCATGGTGACGCAGCCGGGGCCATCCTGGTGGAGCGACACGCCGATGCCGTCAATGGACTTGCAATAATCGACGTGGCAACCCGTTCACTTCCCCAGCACCCGATTCAGTCGCCTTACGCTGGCGCGTCGCTCGACGCGAGCTGGGCATGTGCGCTTCTGACCATGGTCGACGACATGTTGACACGGCACCACCTTCGCCCGCCCGATCTGGCCGCCGCGATCGGACCTAACGTTGACCGTCGATTGAACGACCTGGTGACTGAACATCTCGGTATTCCGGCCGCCGGCGGTAACCGCCACGCGTATCTGGGTGCAGCCGAGTCCATCGTGCAACTGGTCAACACGCTCCGCACAAAAGCGCCGCCCCTGCAATCCCGGCTGCTGGTGTGGGGGATCGGGCTCAGTGGTCACCTCGGTTGTGCGCTGCTCGCGATCCGGGGCACCCCGTTTATGGCTCACGACCTCGGCACACGCGATCCGTCATCGTGATCATGCAATTCGGCATACCGCATGTCGCCTACTACCTGCCCGCTCATATCGACGACGTTCGACACTGGGGCCGTATAACGGGACAGTCGGATGCGACCGTTACGCGCCTCGAACAAGCCGGCGTGCGATGTTTCCATGACGCCGCCGGACAGACCGCGTTGTCGCTCGCAGCCAGTGCGATCGATAAGTTGCTCAGGACTGGCACAGTCGCACCTGATACGATCGATTGCCTTATCTATGTCCATACGCTTCAAGGCAGCATTGCGCCGCCGCCGCGCTCGTTGCCGCAGTTGCTGTGCAACCGATTCGGCTTCCGCAACGCGATTGCGTTTTCGTTAGCTCAGCAGCATTGCGCGTCCTCGCTTGGCTCCCTGCGCATCATCCGGGCAATGTTGATCGCACGCCCGGTCATCAAGCGGGTGTTGCTGGTCGGGGCCGACGTCATGCCAATCAGCGCGGACCGACTGATCGGTACAGCCGGGTTGCTGAGCGACGGCGCTTTCGCCGCGCTTGTCGAGCGCGACGCCAAGGTCAATCGCGTGCTCACATCGGCGAGCCACGCAACCGGAAACGGATGGCGAGGGGTGCTCGGACAAGGCGAGCCGCGCGTCGCGGCCCAGTATTTTCTTGCGGCTCGGCAACTGATCAAGCAGGTCGCGAACGAAACACATGTCCCGTTGGCCGAAATCCAGCGTGTTCTGCCATCCCATCTCGACCTGCCCGCGTGGCGACGCATCGTCGAATCCCTCGGACTGGCATCGACATGCCTGTTCGCCGACAATTTTCCACGCATCGCACATGTGACCGTGAGCGATCCCTTCATCGATCTAGCCGACTGTCATGATCTGATACCCGGAAAATCTTTCCTGATCTTCGCACAGGGAGTGGGTGGATTTTCCTCAGCCACGCTGTTAATGCGCTAATCATGTCGGTTGACGGAAGGCGGCTCCACGTCGCATCGCCGATGGACACAAGTAACACTCACCAGAATGTGATCTAGCGCACGAACACAATAATCTCGAACCTCAATCAGACGGCAGTATTAAAAAATTACAATTAAATGGTCGATACCAAAGAGACAAAAATTAAAATGACAGACGTCATTGCGCACTCACTCATTGGCTCGACCGAGATGATGAATACTCAATCTAGACTGAGCGTCATACTCACGAAACACTTTACGGCAGGTTCGAGGTGGTAATTGTGAGACCCGCCTTCCGATATCACGCTAGCGGTGCATCGTCGAGACCGCTGTCATCAAGCAGTGAATGGACGACTCGTATCGTTCCCTTTCTTGCCCCTTTCTTAAAGGCCAACAATCTCCGATCACTCACCAACTTGTTTGCCAACGCTACGCGTTCGTTGGGTTTTCCTTGTTACGCCATCAGCCGCGTCTCGAGATTCCGCTCCCGTTCCAGCCCTCGCATTTTCGCCGAGACAATCTACGTCCACTATCCCAATAATTGGGTAAATCATTATCAGCAGCACAACTACGGATTCGTCGACCCTGTACACCGAGCGGCTTTTACTTACAATTCGCCTTATCGCTGGAGCGACATTTTCGGTTTGAGCGAGCACGAGCGGCGCGTGCTTTGGGAAGCCCACGATGCTGGACTGACGCATGGCCTCAGCATTCCGATTTACGAGTCGGATGGCAGCGTACTGCTCTTCAATTTTTCCGGCCCGCCGTCTCGCGTCAATGCCCCGCTCAATGTGCGACGAGCCCAGTTAACCAGTTTGCTCTTCCATGCCGAATTTCAGCGCCTCACGTCGATCCCACATGTTGAGCTGCCGACGCTTCGCCTTTCCCTCCGTCAACAAGAATGTCTTTATTGGGTTGGACAAGGGAAAACGTCGTCGGAGATCGGCATCATTATGGGCATATCGCACCACACGGTCGACTATCACCTTTCTGAAGCCATGAAGGCCCTGAACGTCAATAGTCGGACCAAGGCTGCGGTTTTCGCCTCGACTTACGGATTGATCCCGCGCTGACATCCGGGCATGCATGCCCGCTAACAAGCCTCTCCGCGATAAACAACCTACTTTACCGCAGCTTCCGCTGCTGGACCCGAGTCCATAAAACAGTGCTCGTCACAATACCGTACCGGTCAGGTCACGTTGCTCTATTACAAGCAGGCTCACCGATTGCCCTGGTCCTCAGATGCCAGTCTGACCAACGCCCCCTCCCAAACGGACTAGTTTCTCTGATGGCTTCGCGTTGCTAGCGTAGCACTCATCGATACAGAGGGGGATGAGCCATGGCCGTCATTGTCGCAGGCAAGCTGAATGATCTGCCGTTCGAGATCAAACACACATTGGGCACATACCGGTTCGATGTATTCATGCGCCGACTTGGGTGGGCATTACCCAACGCCATAGGAAATGCAATCGCTGAATGGGATCAATTCGACGGCGAAGAGACGGTTCAGATTGTGGCGCTCGATTCCAGGCGCCAGATATGCGGCAGCGCCCGGCTGTTACCCACGACGGCCCCGTATCTGCTTCAGCATTTGCTCCCCGCCTCTTCGGGCCTCGCGCTTCCTTCGTCGCCCACAGTGTGGGAACTCTCGCGCTTCGCTGGATCGATCGCTCATAACCGGTCGACTGATATGACTTCCGGCATGCAGCTATTTCCCCACGTATTGGCCATCGCGATGTCACTGGGCGCGACATGCGTCATCGGCGCCGTGACACGGTCCATCGCGCGACTGTATCGTCGATTCGGCCTCGACCTTCAATGCATTGGACCTGAACACGAGATATCCGGATTTCCGTTCCTGGTTTGCACGATTGAACTCACATCCACGACGTTCGTCGAACTTGGTCTTGATCCTTACGCGCTATTGAATACGATTACGTGGTTTAGACCGTGTGCATCGGAAACGCCGCCCGGAAAAGGATTGGCTTCAATGTCGCAATCTCCGTCCGACCTTTCCGAATACGGCGGCGCGGATCATGCGTTCACATCGGACGCCTAGAGCGCCGCCATGATCCCGCTGATCATGGATACCGCCTCACACTCGTGTTTCGACGATGACGCATGTCCGCGTCCTTCACCCAGTCCGGCCTGATTGCAGACGCGTATGCCTGGCTACTGCGCGACGCGTCACCATTTGACTGCCCGCTCAGCCCCAAACGCTCGTCGATTGCACGCGCAACGGTCGAAGATTTTGGAAGCCGATGACGATCACAATCCGCCCAAAATGCCACCATGGTATCGAACAACACTGACAGTATCTCGGTCATGTAAGGCAACTTGATAACTACGCCATTTTTTGACGGATCGCGGTTGGTCTGGTCAAGAGGATCGTCCATCTCGTCAGCTGGCATGTTGATCCGCAGCGCGTCAAGCTCGCGCTGTAAGCGATCTTCGACGCAGTAGTGCGCAATCGCCGAATTCGCCAGAACTTTCCTGAGTTCACACAGCTTCTGATCCTTCAGTTGCAGGCATTGTGTGAGGCGACGGATTTCGACCTCGGCGCGCCGTAGGCGATGCTCCATAACCACGCAATCACACAATGGCGCCGAGCAGGTTGTCGTATTGCTCGATTGCCATTCGTCCATGGTATGCCTCGCCTTGCACACAACGCATACAGCGCCGCAAGAACTTTAGCCGCGAATAGCAGACCACACCAACCGACAATAGGCGGCCACTATTGCGCAAGCTCGAATCACGGTTGCAGCGGGTCCAGCGAGCCGCAACGTGCTGCTCACCTGAATCTGCATGTCTATTTTTTGGTCCCTATCGGGCCCAATGTCAACTATGAAATCCAGTAGGGTCGAGCCAGTTGGAAATCATCTGCGTGACGAGTCAAATTTGATTGAATCGCGCGAGTGACGATCTGAACAACACACGAAACCCTATCCTGGAGCGGTCCCACGTATCTGAGGACACAAGGACTCTCTTGAAATAAGGGATAGTCTTGTGCCTATCAGTAAGCCTAGTCATTACGTGGAAAGCATCGAAATTCTGACCGAGCCGGAGCGCGGTCGTCGGCGCATAGCGCAGGAAAAAAATCGCCATCGTGCAGGAAACACTGGAGCCAGGAGCATCGGTGTCGGCCGTGGCACGTCGGCACGGCGTCAACGCCAACCAGGTGTTCGGCTGGCGCAGGCAATACCAGGAAGGCAGTCTGCGGCGGTGAAGGCTGGCGAATCTGTTGTGCCCGCATCTGAGCTGGCCGCCGTCATCAAGGAAATCAAGGAACTGCAACGGCTACTCGGGAAGAAAACGCTGGAGGTGGAAATCCTGAAAGAAGCCGTGGATTGGGGCCGGTCAAAAAACCTGATTACGCGCTCGCCCTTGCTGCCAGGGGACGACCGATGAAGACGGTCTGCGAAGTTCTCGGCGTGGTGCGCTCTGCCGTGGCGGTGAAGCGAGGTCGTCCGTCCGACTGGCGCGATGGTCGTGGTTCCCGCGTGACTGATGATGCCGGGTTGGTCGAGGAAATTCGCGCACATGTGGCGCACCTGCCGACCTACGGCTATCGGCATATCTGGGCGCTGCTGCGCCGTCCCGGCGTGCGTCGAGACAAGCGGCGGCATGACGGCCGCGTTGCCGTTGACCGGAGCAACACCCGCTGGTGCTCTGATGGCTTCGAGTTCCGATGTGACGATGGCACGCCTCTACGCGTCACGTTCGCGCTGGACTGTTGCGACCGCGAAGCGATTATCGCGAACTGGGTCTTGAGCCGCTGACCACGCCGGTACGTTCGCTGCAGAGCAATGGCATGGCCGAATCGTTCGTGAAGACCATGAAGCACAATTACGTTGCTTATATGAACAAGCCTGACGCACCAACCGCGCTCTCGCGCTGGCTATCGCGTTTGAACACTACAATGAGCGCCACCCGCATAAAGCCCTGAAATACCGCTCGCCTCGCGAGTTCAGGCGTGCTGCGTTGTCATCACCCCAACGGTGTCCGCGTGTCCTGAGTTACAGGGGCAACTCCATCGGCAATCCACAAACCTGCGCATACCACCAAAATCATCCCAGGATATTTTTAAAATCGAATACAACAAACACCCTATCGTTTACCATCAATATTGATCTGATAATATTATCAGATATTTAAATAGTTCAATCCAACATTTCGCACCAAACAACGTATGACATCCCCGTCGACATTGAACCCTGAAGTTGCGACTCCAACTCCAATCGCGGCATCGTGCCGCCACCGCTCGATCCTGTCGGCACGATGCGCTCGGGTCAGTCGATCCGATACAATTGATTCCGGTATTTCTCTCTCCGTTGTATCGCGTAGAACAAAATATTCTTCCGCAGGCGCGCGATTTCGTCGTCGGACAACAAGCGCACGACCTTCGCAGGGGATCCAAGAATCAATGCGCGCGCGGGAAAGACCTTCCCGGCCGTGACGATTGCCCCGGCAGCAACGAGGGATTGCTGCCCGATCACGGCGCCGTCGAGCACCACTGCCTGGATACCGACCAGCGAACCTTCGCCGATCGAACATCCATGCAAGACGGCCTGATGCCCCACCGTGACCGACGCTGCAATATCGAGCGCGTGACCAGCCTCCGTATGTAGCACCGCGCCGTCCTGAATATTGCTGCCCTCCCCCACACGAATGGGTTCAGTATCTCCACGCAGCGTCGCACCGAACCAGACGCTCACGTCGGCAGCCAGCCGGACGTCTCCGATGATCGCCGCGGAATCTGCCACGAACGCGCTTGCATGGACGAAGGGTATCCGGTCACCGAGCCGATAGAGCGCCATCCCGATGCCCCCGTCACGCGCGTTTCAGTTGTGGAGAAACCGACGCGGCAAGCGGCATGCCAAGCATGTCCCGCACCTCGGTCGAAGTCTGTATCGTGATGCCTCGCGCGAGCAGTTCGTTACGCAGCATGCGCACCTGCTCCCACGTACCGAGCGCCTTGCGGACGCCACCCGGGACACGTCGGTCGATCACGTTTAACCCGTCTTCCAAACCGATACGCACACCATCGAGCCGTAGTGCCTGTGCGACATCGGCAAGCAGGGTTTGTAGCGGTCCCGGCAAAAGCAATGATATTAGCGAGAACGGAAAGCTCTGCCGAAGTCGGTCGACGACGGGTCGCAATTGGCTGACGGCAAGATCGACCGCGCGTTGCCTCCCCTGCTCGTCGAGGGACGACAGGTGCGTGACAATGTCCTGCCGAACGGCGGGGGCGATCAACGAGTCGTCCTCGACCTCTCCGCTGATCGGGTCGCGAAAATACTGATCGACTCCCGCCACCAGCATGAAAAGCACCGGCTGGCCCACGGATTCGAGAATTCCTCGATACAACGTGGTCGCATTGTCCACAATCGTATGATTGAAGACCTCGACCTCCGGACGGGTACCGACCCGCCGAAAGTGTTCGAACTGCGCGGCCAGGAAATCCGGCGCGTTGTCGTAACCGCCCCCTCCCTGGAAAATCACCGCGGCAGGGCTCAGCGATGCGATCTCGGGGCCATCGACCTCCGCGTAGGACTTGAGATGAGCGCGCCGCAAGTTATCGTGCGCGCCATGCCGATCGCCTCGCACGCTCGTCGAAAGATTGAGAATGGCGGTCGGGTCGGCATGCTTCACGGCTGGTACGATCAAATCGTAGTGGTCCACCTTGATCTGATTGCGTTGGGCTCCAGTCGTGATGGTGCCCAGCCCGGGAATCTCGAGTCGGGTCCGATCGCTCAACTCGCGCGTATGGAGATGGACCACCGCCGCACCTTCCTTCATCGACCGGATCGTCTCGGCAGCGATTGCGACTGGCGTAATCGGCAGGAACGGTGACCGCCCTTTGCCCGCCTGCCAATATCCAGCCTCGCGAGCGCGCCAACCTGCTTCGTGCAATCGAGCCAACAGGCCCGGGCAGTCTTTCCGCATGGCATTCACCAGCGCGGGCGGCAGATAACTGTGAAGCTTTGCATGGTGCCATACCAGATCTCCGCGGTCGCTTGCCGTCCATCCATACGTGGTCAATTGCAGCACGAACCGCCTGACGAACTCGATCGACGACACCTCCGTCATCCATTCTCGCGGGATCACGGCTACGCTGAAGGACGGTGCCTTCGGCGCACACCAGCCTTGTTGGCATCGCGTCCATCCGGCCTCCCTCATCGCACGCCGCGCCTGCGTCTGATTAGCTAGTTGTCCGAATAAATCATCACAAATGAAATGGTCGTGCCCCTCCTCGATAAGCAAACCGCCGGCGTCCACCGTCTCCCATCCGTCGGCTTGCAACTGCCCGATCAATTCCGCCGCCCGAGCCGGCTCTAGAAGGTGATGAAGGAGGTACGCAGGAATGAAGGTCGGCTCCAGCGGATCCAGCCACTTCGGGACGGCACCGACGGGCGCAGCAGTGATATACATGCGTGTCATGATCATGCTCCTGTTGTCGAGAAAAGTGACGTGAAAAACCTAATGCCGACAAAACGATTACACGGAATACCCCAACATGCAAGCTCGACGAAATTTTTTCTTAAAGTAATTGAAAATTGATATGCGATAAATAACTATCCAATTGTCTTTTAACAATCCCGCAATCATTCTCATCCAACTGAAGTCAATAATCTCCGGTAATGCGATCCATCATCACCAGAAGCGCCTCGTGATTTTTCACCGGCCCGGATCACGCGCCATCACCATTGCAAAACAGTAAAGAGTTGCTCGAATGGCGGCAGATGCCGCACACGCACAAGTGCCGGCTCTCCCACCGAACGGACTCGTTCGGGAAAATCTGTAATGACCCAGTGAAAACCTGCTCACGTCATAATGGTCAGAAAAGACGATGAGCGCGAAGATGGCCGAAGACATCAAGCGATGGACGGCGATCCGGCTGTCGTTCCGGACGATTGCGTCCACCCCGAACACGGCCGGTCAGCGTCCTTGCCGCAAACGCGCCGTTGTTGCGCGCACTCCCGTCCCGCAATGCCACACGCGTCAGCCACTTTCATAGGGACTCGGGCGCTCTCATCAGCCCGGCCGAACACATCGGCAAGCAGATGGGCGCAGGCTACCGAGAGCCGGGTCCAAGTGCGGATACCCCTGGCATCGGCAAAGCCCGCGGCCACTTGCTGGCATACCCCGTCAACTGAAGCGCCGTGCAGTCACATGCCCGATGCATCAGTCTTCATCCCGCCTTGCCGCAACCTCACGCGACTAAGCGTTCATCGACTCGATTCGCAATTCAGCAACTCGCAAGCAACGGCCTTGACGGCAATCGCACTCAGGCCTCATACCGCACAGTTCGGTTTCGCACTGTGATCAACGCGCGCTCATGACAGATTTGCCGAATCGGCGCCTCAACCACGACACCACCGGAGCACACATGGACGGACCAGAAAACGAACAACCCGTCCGGCTTCAGGCCGAGGTCCAAATTCTTCGCGGGGCAATTCAATTGCTCACAAAGAGCACGCAATTGCGCGCCGCGGACGCGGCGGCAATCACGGTCATGGTGCAAACGCCTGCCAGAATGACCATGCTCGCTCCGCTATGCAACGAGCCGCTCGTCTTTGTGCCGCGCGAGCTATACAAAGCGCACCGCGACAAACCCAAGGTCACCGCGCTGTATCGTGAGCGTTTCCAGAGCGCATTCGAATCCTTGCTGCGCCCCATCTCAAGCAACGCGTACTCACTGACTAACCGCGCGCAGACAGCAAGCATCGTCTCTGGTTTGTCTGTCATCCGCTCTGCTCGGGTTCGCCCCCAAAGGCAAAAGCCCTGCCGAGTGCTTCCGCAATCAGCGCTTCGAGATGTTTGTATACACAATGGCCCAGCGCAGGCCACGTCATCACATGTAAAACCGCCTGAAATTATTCACCTATCACAACGATTCGTACCATGCGGAGAATCAATCGTGAATACCAAGCAAAATGTGTCACTTCATGACTTCACCGATTTCAAAAATGACAATACCAACGGATGGATTAGGGGGCGAGCTGGAGTACACGCGAACGTGATGAAAGAAGATGGTAAATACTGGCTCCGCTCCGCTGCCCCGCAAGGTCAATCCATTTCGAGCGGCGTTGTGATTGAAAAGGTGATTTATGATCTCACGCCAGGCACAATCTATCTCTTCTCGCTCCGCACTCGCCACTATGACGCCGGCGGTGATCCAACCGGCATGTATCCGTTCGTTTTCATAAAAACCGGCAATGAAATATCGACGCAACCCATCGAAATAGCCGACCCGGAATGGAAGGTGCATCTTGTACCTTTTCATGCAAATACCAGCAAAATCCTCATTCAATTAATCAACGTGTCTCCAGGAGGAAAAAGAAACGCATTTGACATGGCTGATATTTTCGTCGGCACGCCACTACTAGATATCACCACATTCGACGATGGCCTGAACGGCTGGACCCAAGGCGATGTCGGACAAACCGGAAGAATTACCCAGCTCTACGGAAAGTCGGTGTTCCAAAACAGAGTCCCGTCACAAGCCCCACACAACGGCGTCGTCCTGAGCAAGGATTTCACGTTGATCCACGAACGCGAGTACGTATTCATCATATCCGTCCGACGCGATAATCAACGCCTCCCCAAACCTATCCTTTCGCTAGCGAGCAGAACTGGGAATCTGACCGAATCCACACCCGTCGGATTTGGCGATTGGCAATCCCTGGAATCAAGATTCAGAGCAGAACGGGCGATTGAGACATTGAGTATCGTAAGCCACCAAATGGATGACCAAGCGAAGGAATACAGCATTGGCGATATCAAGGTCTTCGATTATCTGGCCACGTAATGAGCGAGATTACGGCCTCTTGCCTATTCGCGCGAGAAAAAAGGGATGACTGATTGACAGGGATGCGGAAAACTCGGATCGCACTTGCACTCGTAGGCGCTCGAATGTTTGGCTGCATTCATATTGTCATGACTGCCAGCACCGACACACACGTGATCTGCGGTACAACCAGCGCCTCGTCGATCGCGCGCCTCGTATGCACGGCAGCCAGATCGAAGATCAAGATCGGCTGCGCCCTCGGCCAGAGCCGACGGTTGCTGATGCGGAGCACCCGAACCGAATGCGGCAACGTCTCAATCACCAGGCCATGCGACAACCTACGGCGACATTCCGCTGAAGGGTGGTCGACCTCAGCCCCTCGCAGTTCACGTTCCGCGTACCCCGTCGAAGTAGATAACATACGGCTCTGACCACGCGGGCGCTGACGCCGTTTTCTCGGCCCGGCCGTCCGCGATCCAGAATGAAATTTTCCCGTCCCGCCGCCAGCGCCCCGGAAAGTGGAAGGTCTCCCACGTCCTCTCTGGACCCGACATCGCAAAATCGCGACGCTCGATTTGATCCGGAATGCCCGTCCACTGTATGGCGCTCCTGATGCTCACATATTGCATGGGGGAACGCATATGTTTTCCCGTCACCCGCAAGAGCCTGGATTGGTCGGGCAGTTTCCCCCCGTCTGGTATCACCTGCCCGGTTGTGAAGTCGCATATTGTGAAGATACCTAGGTCTGATTCGTCTGCGTAGGTCGCCGTCAACGTCCATGCTTTCGAGGACGGGATCCTGTCACCCGCGCCAGCGTTGCCGACCGTCAGCCTGTATTCTCGAATGTCCTCAATGCGGAAACTGGTTTCCCAATCCCCGATGGTCGACACGGGCGCCACCGCCATCCGTGTCTTTCCTTCACTGTAGACACCCACCCACTTCGTGTTGCGTGGCGCCGCACCAGATATCGAGACAAATGGCGTCGACGTAGTCGCCCCGTCGACAAGCAGATCGTTATTCGCGTCCTTCACTGAAGTGATCTTCAGCATGGCGCCTCCGCGCAATGATGTGGAACGCACGCCAACTCGCGCGCCAAGTACAAATGGAACACTCAGGTCAGCGAGCAACGCTGTATCGCCTGAGATTTCGCATCAGAGTTAGATGTGCAATTTGGCATGAATCGCACCGGTCAATACGGTTCGATCGACGTCAATGGCGCGCATCGCCACCTGCTGCTTCCGCGTCAGACTATCGCGTCAGGACATAGCAGCGGCAGGTTGATCCTGTAGATAATTCTGCAGGTATTCCGCGAATTCCGCCCTCACCTCCGGGTGGCGCAATGCGAACTCGACAGTCGCCTTCAGGTATCCCAACTTGCTGCCGCAGTCGAATCTCGCACCAGAATAACGATAGGCAAGAACCTGCTCCTCCGCGAGAAGCGACTGCAACGCATCAGTCAACTGCAGCTCGCCCCCGGCGCCCGGTCTCAACTTGCGAATATGCCGGAAGATCGTCGGCATCAGCACATAGCGCCCCACTACACCGAAATTCGACGGTGCATCATCCGGCGCCGGCTTCTCGACGATGCCCGACAGCTTGATCACGTTGTCTCCCCACATTCGGCCGTCAACGACGCCGTAGGAACGGCTATCCTCGCTCGCGATGGTTTCTACGCCCACAATCGAGCTGTGATAGTGGTTGAACACGTCGACGAGTTGCTTCACGACCGGCTGCGGATCATGCAGCAGGTCGTCCGCCAGGATCACGGCAAAAGGACTATCGCCCACGAGCTTTTCCGCGCACAGCACCGCGTGCCCGAGACCCAATGCCGTAGGCTGACGCACGTAAAAGCAATCCACGTTGGCCGGCTTGATATTACGTACGATATCGAGCAGCTTCTCCTTGTTGCGTGCTTCAAGTTCCGCCTCAATCTCGTACGATTTATCAAAATGATCTTCGATAGCGCGCTTGCTACGCCCCGTGACGAAGATCATTTCGGTGATGCCGGCGTCGATTGCCTCTTCGACCGCATACTGGATCAACGGCTTGTCAACGATCGGCAGCATTTCCTTCGGACTGGCCTTGGTGGCCGGCAGGAATCGCGTACCGAGGCCGGCAACGGGAAATACTGCTTTGGTGACTTTCAGCATGGTATGTCTTCCCACATCAGTTAAAAAATCCCGACTGCAGTCAAGCCCTCGATCGCGCATCTTAGTAGGCACCATCGCGATGCAGCACCACGCCGATCGTCTTGAACAAGATTGCGATGTCGCCCCAAAGCGACCAGTTCCTCACATACCATGCATCCAGGAAAACACGCCGGGCGTAATCCGTGTCGTTTCGACCGCTGACCTGCCAGAGTCCGGTCATCCCCGGCTTCGCCAACAGGTAGTAGGCCGCGTCGTCGCCATAGCGTTGAATTTCCTTCTCCACGACAGGTCGAGGTCCGACGAGGCTCATGTCACCACGCAGCACATTCCACAGTTGCGGCAATTCGTCTAGACTGGTCTTGCGTAACAACCTGCCTATCGGCGTGATTCGAACATCGTTCTTCAACTTGAAGTCCCGCTCCCACTCGACTCGCGCCGCCGGATCGCGCTCGAGCAGTGCGCTGAGTACGTTATCCGCATCAAGCACCATCGAACGGAACTTCAAGCACTTGAATTTTTTCCCGTTCTGACCGATCCGCGTGTGACCATAGAATGCCGCCCCCCCATCTCTCGCGATCATTACCGCAAGGAATGCAAATACGGGGAGCAGCATGACCAGCAGGCATCCACCGGCTACCATGTCGAATACCCTCTTGAGCACTTTCGCCGAGAACCGCGCGAGATTGTTCTGCACGCGCAGCATCATCACCTCATGGCCAAAGAAATAGGACACGTCCGTTCCGCTCAGCGGCACACCGCGCATCGGCGCCATTACCGTTACCTCACGAATCCCGCACTGCGTGAGCTCACGGACCCACGCGTTGCGAAGCTCTCGATCATCGGGCTCCAGTGCAATCACAACCTGCGCCCCCGACAATGAATTGAGCGTGAATGGCGAGAGCCCGGCCAGCACTGGTACGTCTCCGATAAACTTCACATCGGCTCGCGCGTCTGGCGCGATATAGGCGACCACATCCGCGCCTAGATACGATTGGCTTGAAATAACCCGCTTCGCTTCCATCGCAGCGTCACCACAGCCGACAATCAACGTCGCCCGTTTCCACAGACTTGCCAGGTCCAGGACCTTCTTCGTCAGCATGCGAAATGTCGGAACAAGGATGAATGCGCCGCTCCAGGTAAGCGCCCACCAACCTCGCGAAAACATGCCTTTTGTCAATGTCGTCAATGCAAGATGAACAACCGCGAGAACCACGAGTGTTTCGAACACTTCCCTCAGCTCACGCCAGAACGGCCGACGAAAGCTGTAGTGCCGCATTCTCAACCAGAACCACGCCATTCCAGCAAACGAGAGCACCAGATAAACCATCATCGGCTGTTGGCTAATCGCTTTCCACACGCTGATCTGCGGTTCGCTTGCGAAAGTCCCGAGCAAACGAGTCGTGATGAGCAAGGCCACGGCGAAACCCAACACATCGGCGGCAGCCATCGCAACCTTGATGGTCAAAGCCGGGAACGGACGAATCTCGATTTTCGGCACTGACAGACTACCAATACCAATGGTTGAATTCACTTTACCTATCCTCGCATCGATGTAGGTGCAGTTGTCCGGAGTTAAATTTCTGCTACACAACAAAATTTCGATCGTTAAATTTACCTGTCCTGTTCGCAAAATTCAGATTAGCCGCAACGACTACACTTTCACGAATTCCTTTCATTTTGTATTTATGATTCGCATACCAAAATATCTATGCCAACCCAATTCGATTGGATATGCCATCGTTGAACCAGCCACCTCTTCAACATCTCGCGCGTCGGTATCACGCGCACCATCGTTCACAGGTGATTCTATTTTTCGCCACTTTCAGGTTCGGTTCGGATTCGCACAGAAGGCGGAGCGCTGAAGCGTCCGCCGTGAATAGAGTGATATCGCGACCTCGGTCCGTTACGCGATATCACCCTGAAGCAGGTCGTGCAGATACTTTCCGTACGCATTCTTCGCCAGTGGCATCGAAAGCCGTTGCAACTGCTCGGCGTCGATCCATTTCCTGCGAAAAGCTACCTCCTCCGGACACGCCACCATCAGGCCTTGCCGTTTCTGCATTGTGGCGACGAAATTTGCCGCGTCGGCCAGTGAATCGTGTGTTCCGGTGTCGAACCACGCGTAGCCGCGCCCCATGATCTCGACATGCAGCTTTTCCTGCTGAAGGTACCGAAGGTTGACATCGGTAATCTCCAGCTCACCACGAGCTGAGGGTCGGATATCGGCCGCAATGTCACAAACGTGGCGATCGTAGAAATACAGGCCTGTGACCGCATAGTTTGAACGCGGTGCGAGCGGCTTCTCTTCAATAGACAGGGCCCTGAAATGCGAGTCGAACTCGACAACGCCGTACCGCTCGGGGTCGCGGACATGGTATGCGAATACCGTTGCCCCCTCAGTGCGCTGGTTGGCAATGTCCAGTTGCGTCACTTGGTCATGACCGTAAAAAATATTGTCACCCAGGATCAATGCCGACGGCGCGCCACCGACAAACGACCTTCCGATGATGAACGCCTGTGCCAGTCCGTCGGGAGACGGTTGCTCCGCATACTGCAGGTTCATGCCCCAACGACTTCCATCGCCGAGCAATTCTGCGAAGCAAGGCAGGTCTCGTGGTGTCGAAATCACCAGCACGTCTCGGATGCCCGCGACCATCAACGTGCACAATGGATAGTAGATCATCGGTTTGTCGTAGACGGGCAGTATCTGCTTTGACACGGCGTGCGTGATCGGATAAAGCCGCGTACCTGACCCGCCAGCAAGAATGATTCCTTTACGCATTGCTTTCGCCCATCAGATTGAAAACGACGTCGAATGACGTAGCAGCGGTACCCGAATACCTTGGCTCGTTGAACATCGAAACCCTCCCGGAAGAAATCGAATTGCTTTGCGCACAGTCTGCCGTCTCACCCCGACGTGCTCGGCCGCCCATGCGTCTAACCAGTCGCCACTCAGAGCGAGCCTGAAGATCCGCGAAGACGCATACCCTCAGCAATGCCGCGAAGGACACTTCGCCGGCCCGCCGGGGTAAAGCGCACGCACTTGGCCAGCATGGCCGCAACCGAATAGGATTGGGCGATCAGGGAATAGGGGAAGCCCAGGTTCTTGCGGCTAAAGTAAAGACGATTTCGTGTGCAGTAGAACAGACTGAACGGACTCTTATCACCACCGGTTGAAAAACTCACCTTGTGGGCGACGACCGACGACGGCACATAACCAAGGTGAATGCCAGCGTGATTCATTCGCCACACGAAATCCGTGTCGTCGTAATAGACGAAGTAATATTCGTCCATCATGCCTACGCGTTCGAACACACTTCCGTGAAACGCCATAAAACAGGTTGGCGCATATTCAGAGGATCCTGGATCGTCGAACTGACCAACATCCTCATCGCCGTCTCCCCGGTGCGATGTGATCGCCTTAACGCGCGAAATCGTACCCCCTGCACACCAAATCCGGTTGGTTCCGTGATATAGGATCTTCGGGAACGTCGCGAGCGATGAAGTACCCACTTTGATCGGTTGTAGCAGGTTTGAAACCGCATTCGGATCGCGAAACTCGACATCATTGTTGGCCAGCAACACGTATTCACAACCGTCCGCAAGGGCCATTTCGATACCCTGATTGTTGCCCCGCGCCACGCCCAAATTCGCATTGCTGAAGGTGACCTCCGCAGGTATCCCTGCTTCGCGGGCCAACCTCCTGGCCATGACGCTACCGCTATCCTTTGGACTGTTATCGATCACATAGAGCTTGATCTCCACGTTGATCTGTACCTTAAGGCTTTCGAAGAAATCATGTAACACATCATCGGATTGATACAGTACGGTCACCACGCCAACCAGCGGCTTTACGTGCCTCTCGTCCATCGCGCCACCTCCATTCACGCTTCGACCTGACTAGCTTGGTACAACCCCTTTGACAACATTTCGACAATGCTCTTGTCATAATGGTCCGGTTGCACTTCTTGCTTGTTGACCCATGCAGCGAAGCGCGCAATGCCGTCATCAAAGTGCACTTTCGGCTCGAACCCAAGAAATTCCCGAGCCCGCGTCAAGTCGGCGTAGTTGTGACGGATATCGCCCAGACGAAATGCACCAGATACAGTGATCGGCACATTGCTTCGATATAGTTCTCGCAGCTTTCGCGCGACGTCGATCACTGCTGTTCGCTGCCCCGAGCCGATACCAAATACCCGACCGTTCGCATCCGGATTCAACAGAGCAGACTGTGTCGCATCGACAACATCGTCGATGTATACGAAATCCCGACTCTCGTTCCCGTCCTCGAATACATTAATTTCGTTTCCGTTTCTGATACGTGTCGAGAATATCGAAAGAATTCCCGTATACGGATTCGACAGCGACTGACCCGGCCCATAGACATTCTGATATCGGAGCGCAGACGCGCCGATTCCAATGGATCGACAGACGGTCATTACCATGAGCTCCTGATCGTACTTCGTGATTCCGTATACCGACGATGGATGAATTTTCGAATCCTCGTCCGTCGGCAAGCATTCCATGAGCTCACCCGAAACTGGGCAGATATAATCGAATCGCCCCGCCAACAGATCCCGCTCGTCGCGCGCGTCGGGATAGACGATGCCGAGTGCGGGCGAACGGTACTTTCCTTCCCCGTAAATCGCCCGCGACGATGCAACCACAACCTTCCGCACAGTGTTGCCGCGGTTCTTGACGAGAATATCGAGGATCAGACCGGATCCTCCGACGTTCACATCGATGTAGTGGCCAACTTCATACATCGACTGGCCGGTGCCCGTTTCCGCTGCAAGATGGACAATCGCGTCCTGACCAGACATCGCACGTTCCAGTGTCGCACGGTCACAAACCGACCCTTCAATGACACGTACCGCACTACCCAACGAACGGAACAGTGCCGAACTGTTGTATGGATCTGCACCATGAATCTGCTGCGATAAATTGTCCAGCACGGTAACCGTTGCGTTCTGGTCGACGAGCTTTCTCGCAAGGTGTGACCCAATGAACCCAGCACCGCCGGTAATAAGAATTTTCATGATGCGCATCGCTCCCAGGATTGCGTTTCCAGGCTGTACCTTCTGATGACACGTGCCGGATTTCCGACCGCCACACAGTAGTCAGGCACGTTGCGCGTGACGACGGAGTGACTGCCAATCACCGAATGGCACCCGATTACTACATTTGGCAAAATAATCGAGTTGAAACCGACAAAACTGCCTGCCCCGATCACAACCCGATTACCCTGCATACGCAGACGCATACCGATTCGTACAGAATCTTCAATATCCTCAAAAGGATGCTCGACATCCACAATTGCACAACCCCCGGTTATCGTCACACGGTCCTGAATTTCTATCGAAGAACCACACACAATATGAACATTCTGCTCGATATTTACGTCGCTTCCGATTGACAGTTTTGGCTCCATGCACGATTCGCTCACAATCAACTCTATTCTGGCTCCCGATCTAATTAAAACCCTTTCACCCAGGCATGCATAATGAACATTTGACAATAAGCAAGGCTTAAAAATCACACTTCCTTTCCCAATTCTCCCGAATACATGCTTATACCAGAATCTCGCCTTCAATCTGAAATAGCCGAGCTTCAGTGCATTGATTCTATCTATCCAGCGTAGCTCACCAAGCTTCACAATACTTCTGGTCAGTACGCTCATGCGCGGACCGCCGAACGTCCGGCCACCTGTTTTGCGAATGCGTACAGCGAGCGAAGAATTTTCGGTCGATGGCGCATCGTGTACAAAATTTGTTGCTTCACTCCAACGTCCGCGAATTCAGCACTCTTCTGAATGCAATGCTCGAACTGATCGTAGAATCCATTTTCAAGGTATAAAATAGCCGAGCGCAGCAGAACCCCTGCCCTGCCTCGATCAACGATCTCCGGTTTCATGCCGAGCGCTTCGGCCATGTTGCAGGTATGCATCAGATCCGAAATATTGGTTTCGTGGCGCGCGGGATTGCGTATCACCGTCGATGTGAAACCTTGCGGATTTACACGATAAACGCCCAAGTCCTGATCCAGATAGGCAGCGCGGCTCCCGTGCAGGCACTGAACGAGATTCGCCACATCGGCAACCACCTTGAGCTCAAGATCGACCGCGTGGCGCCGTCGCAATGCCCCGCGAAACATGACCGAACTGGTGAAAAAGAATGGCCCGTGCTCGATCAGGTATTCCGCATCAAACACCACCGGTTTCATGCGGGCCAGAGGGAAGATAACGGGCTCGCCGGTTACCGCATCGACCGTCCGCATCCTGTGCACCACCATGCCGAACTCGCGTTGCGTTTCGAGAAATTCAAACTGGCGCGCGAGCTTGCCGGGCAGCATCAGATCATCTCCATCGATCGTGGCAATGTACTCGCCGGATGCATGAGCCATGACGTCAGCGAGATTACGGGAATATCCTATGTTATGTTCGTGTGTAACAAGCGTGATGACGTTTCGATACTTCGCACGAATCGATTCGATCACGTCGACTGACTTATCGACCGACCCATCGTCACCGACGATGATTTCGAACGGCACATCGATTTCCTGACTCAGAACGCTTTCGAGACATTTCCCGATATATCGCTCCAGGTTATAGCAAAGGACTACTACAGATATGATCGGCTGATCAGCTTTCCGAATGGCAATTTCACTCATCTTCGACCTCTCAGTTCATTGCGAATCTTCCCACCAGATCGCGCGCCTTTCTTTGAGAAATGGGTGACACCACAATCGTCGCGGCTACCATCAACAGCCACATGCAGAACAACATAAAGAACAATCCGACACGTCCCTCCTGCGACGGCGCACCGTAGCGAAACCCGATGCCCAGCAGTCCTGTCACTGCAATGCGGGCCATCAGTCCCCTGTACCAGACCGGGTTGATGCCCGGCAAAAATCTGCGGTGTACAACGCCTACCCAGACAAACAATTGCAACACGTTGACAGCAAGCCACGTATAGGCCGCGCCATGCGCTCCGTAGTGGAGCGCTCCAAACAGAACCGCGGGTACAAGGATCGCAACGAACCCAAGATTTCCCTTGATATGCAACGACAAGTTGCCGTCCGCATATTGAATGAGAAAGGACAGGCCGGCGATCGCCGAACACCCATTTCCGAGGGCATAGCATTGCAAAATTTTCAGCGCGTCCGGATTCACCGGTAGGGATGGCGACCACATCGCGAAGACCATGTCAGGTACGCTTGCGAACAGGATCGCAACGGGAATAACGATGATCATCATGATCTCGCTGGCAAGCAAATACCCCGGCACAAGCGAGCCGGAATCCCGAGCGCTATCGGCTGTAAATTTGGGGGTAAATGACTGCTGGACTGGACTTGCAAGCAACAGGATTCCGCTTGCGAGAAGCGTTGCCATACTAAACACACCAAATGCGGGCAACGACAGGATCTTAGACAAGATGATCTTGTCCGCCTGCGTGGACGTCGCCCACATCAGCGCCGAGAATGCAATCGAGAGCGACAGTCGCGCTCGCGCTATCAGAACCTCACGCGAGAACGTTCGCGAAAACATCGAAGCCCCAATCGCCCTGCCAAGCAGGACGCGCATGGTCAACGCCTCGCCCACGATTGCGGCCAATTGCCACAGGAAGAACAGGTCCACGCGCGGCCACACTGCAATCAACGGAACCACCAAGACAGATCGAATAACAGCGAATATCGAGATGACCAGGTTCAGCGTAGTCTGCCGGTCAATGCCGACCATTCCACCGCGGTAAAGCGAGGACAGCCAGCGTGCCGACACGGTTAGCACCATCATCACGAAGGCCACCTCGATTTCATGCGCTGGCAACGCTTTCGCCTTGAGCCATGTGCTTGCGAAAAACGGTGCCGAGAAGAACGACAGAACGACTAGTAGTGCGCACATTGCGACAACAAACTTCTCCAACGACTGCAACAGCGTTCTCGCTTCGCTTTTTTCCACATCGTTGCCCGCGCGGGCGAGCTCGCGGCACAACGTAGGCGACAAGCCCAGATCAAGCAATTGAACCCATGCGATCAGAACTGCGTTGAACGCAATCAGGCCGTACGCTTCTACACCAAGATGACGTACATAAACTGGCACCATGACCATGCCAAGAACTACGGTGACAATCTGACCTACGTAATTTGAAATCAGGCTGCGCTTGAGCATCGTCGTGGGTGGATGAAATTCCGGAATTTTTTCGGGTGATTCGATGTAGTTTTACTAAACTCATCGACATCGACACTACCAAGCGAAATTAAAAGTCCGTCAGACGTAGCGTAATGGATACGACTTAACGGCCTAGCAAGCCTCCTTCGCTGATCGCGACATTTTCGTGCTGGTATAGCCAACCGACTCACTCGCCCAGGCCTGCCACCTTATCAAGGTGCCTGTTATCTCCGCGACGCGTATCGAACCGAACCAGGCAATGCAAATTTAGTGGCGCAAATTCACCGAGAATGTACGGATTCGCACACTACCTAGCCTGTGTATGGCACTGCTTCTTTGACAGATATCGTGCGCAGAGGAGAAATGAAGGCAACGGCAGGTAGCTGCGGTCGCCGATTTGACCGACGTAGTGGCTCCGGCCATGCGGACCGACAACCGGTGCGATATGCCGCTCCTGATGGATCGGACTGATCGCGCCGGGCCTGGGCTCAACTTGCTCAATTAAGCATGCAGATCCCGAAACGCTCCGCTGATCGTAGTCGCGTGCCGAGATGGAGCGTGCCCGAGTTGCAGCCATGTCCGCAGCGGTGCACCAGAACAGCCGTCAGGTGATCTCGCTCATCTGATTAGGACGCGATCCGAGATTTTCAGATCGGAAAGGTCGCGATGCGATCGCGCGACGACTGTGTCGATCTAAGCAATCACATTCACAGTGGTAGCAATAGCTCAAACGGCGCTGATGTTCTGCCGTGCACGACTGATTCTGATGAACCACTGGAATCTATGGATAGCACTCGGCCTCGAAAAGCCGCTTACCCTCCGCATCTTTTTCGGCCAATACAGGCTCATATTCGAGCGGCCAGTCAATATTGATTCTCGGATCGCTCCACAGGAGGCTCCTCTCATACTCTGGAAACCAGTAATCAGTCACCTTGTAGACGAATTCCGCCGACACCGACAGTACGATGAATCCATGCGCGAATCCTGGTGGAATCCAGAGCTGCCGATGATTCCTAGCGCTCAATTTGACCCCAACCCACTTACCAAAATCAGGAGAACTAATGCGCAAGTCTACGGCGACGTCGAACACCTCGCCCGCGATCACACGCACAAGCTTGCCCTGCGGACGAACTATTTGATAGTGAAGACCGCGCAGAACGCCGCGCGTCGAGCGCGAATGATTGTCCTGAACAAACTCGAAGCCCTGCGCGACACCCTCCTCGAATTCACGTGCATTGAAACTTTCGAAGAAGGAGCCGCGTCCATCGCCGAACACGGTCGGCTCGATGATCTTCACTTCCGGAAGTACGGTAGATGTCACGTGGATAGCCATGTTACCTTGCCCCATGTGCCGACCTCGGTCGATCTCCGAAAGCACGAAGCTGGCAAGCGATCTGCCGCTTCGAACTGCTTGGAGACCGGCCGGTTACGCCTGCCATTCATAGCTGCCCGCCTCCCGTTTCGACTCCACACTGGATACAACGTCGTCGACCCAAGCCTGATTGTCCAGATACCAGCGTACAGTCTTTTCCAAGCCGGTCTCAAACGTCTCTGCCGGCTCCCACCCCAACTCAGCCCGCACCTTGCTTGCATCGATCGCGTAGCGCCGATCGTGACCCGGTCTGTCCGGAACCATCTCGATCTGGTTCCGATATGAACCGGACGACTTCGGTCTGAAGCGGTCGAGAATGCCGCACAACGCACCCACGACTTCCAGGTTAGTGAGCTCATTGCGGCCGCCGATGTTGTAAGTCTCCCCGGGCGCACCTCCCGCCAGTACTTGACGGATCGCACTGCAATGATCACCCACATAAAGCCAGTCTCGTACGTTCATTCCGTCCCCATATATCGGTAACGCATTCCCCTCAAGCGCTCGCGTAATTAGCAAGGGGATCAGCTTTTCCGGGAACTGGAACGGTCCGTAGTTGTTCGAACAGTGTGTAATCAAAGTTGGCAAACCGAACGTGTGATGCCATGCCCTCACCAGATGATCGGAACCCGCTTTGGTGGCCGAATAGGGGCTATTCGGTGCATAGGGCGAGGTTTCGGAAAACGGTGCATCTGCCGGCCCCAGAGACCCAAATACTTCGTCAGTCGAGACGTGGAGAAAGCGAAACGCCGTTTTCTCGCCGTCCGGCATTCCCACCCAGTATCGATGTGCTGCTTGCAGCAACGTGAAGGTGCCAACAACATTGGTCCGAACGAATTCGTCCGGTTCCGTTATCGATCGGTCAACGTGGCTTTCGGCAGCAAAATGCACGATTGCCCGCGGTCGATATCTGTCAAAAATTCGATCCATTTCATCTCGATCACAAATGTCGGCGTGAATAAACATACATTTCGAAACTTTCCCGAAATTCTTCACCGCCGCTCGATTTCCTGCGTAGGTTAGTTTGTCTATATTCACCACTGCCTCCGACGTGCCACGCCCCCAGTCGATCACGAAATTTGAACCAATAAATCCCGAACCACCTGTCACAATAATCATGAAATACTCCTGATTGCCCCCTCCACCAACAAAAGCCCACTCACAACACAAGAGGCAATCTCAATTTAATTAAAAATATTTATATGCCAAACCGGCTCACAAATTTTAATAACAGTCACCGAGAAAGGCAAACCATACCATCCGACCCAGATTAATCAATCACCATTCTTTTTATGGAATGCATGACCAATAAACAATGGCTATATTTGAAAGATCGGTGCGTTCGTAACGGAAGACCCTCTGCACGCGTGGAAACGTTTGTTACCACTCGCCCCACCTGCAATTCAATGGGCCGATTGGGATCAATTCCGTTCTTCCGATTGGTTCGACGGCAAGAAATCCCTGTCTTGTCGGCTAGCCGACAAGACAGGTTTCCACAGATTTTTCACTCAATGCGCCAGGGCATTAGATAATCGCCACCGCACCGCCTCAGTACGATTTCGCACATTATCCATTTCCGACCATATTAATTGATCACAAATACATCGGCCATATCTTGATCTGATCTAAGCCACTATCTGGTTATGATTCAGGTATGCGGACGTGTAGCCATAGCTACGCCTTTCACTGCGGCGCAGCGGCACGGCGTTAAAGACGGCACCGACTATCCATGCGCCGGCACGCTCAAGTCTGGTGACGGTTTCTTCGATTTCTTCTTCCGTTTGCGTACCCGAGCGAAGCACCAGGACGGTCCTGCCCGCACGGTTTGCGACGATTGCGGCGTCGCTCACAGCAAGAAGCGGTGGCGTGTCTATGATCACCAGATCGAAGCGCCGCTTGAATTCTTCGAGCAACGATTTGAAGCCTGGCATCGTCAGTAGCTCGGACGGATTGCTCGGATACTTTCCGCAGGAGAGGAGCGACAAGCCAGGCATCCCGGCTGTCTGGATCGCTTGATCGATATTCAGCCTTCCCGCCAGCAACTCGGCAAGTCCCCCGGCGTTCGATTTTCCAAAGAATGAGGCCAACCTGCCGCAGCGCATGTCAGCATCCACGAGCAAGACCCGTCTTGTCGTTTCCGCTTCAAGTACGGCAAGATTGGCCGCAATAAAGCTCTTTCCTGTTCCGGGCGTAGGGCCGGTCAATACGACAACGCCGTCATCGGCTTTGCCTGTTTCGTTGAGGTGCAACGCTGTACGAACACCACGCAAAGCTTCAACGGTCGTATCATGCGGGAAGAGACGAGCCAGCAAGTAATGCGACGTCGCGGGTAATGTACTTTCCTCTCCCGAGTTTCCAACGCGGTGGTTGCTGGAAAGCAGCAGCGACGGTTGGCGATGGCTCCCTTCTTCAGTTGATTTGAAGGTTAGTCTACGAGGCATAGTATGCCCCAGCCGCACCTGTTCTGCGCTGAAGAGAATCGATCCTAATACGGGCACACGCATGCTTCGTTCGATGAATTTTGAATCGGTTACGCCAGTCAGGTATCGGCTACGCGCACATACGAACAAGCTGCCAAGCATCAGGCCGATACCCACGCTTGCAGCCATGACGATCGGGACGGCGGGAGAAACCGGGTCGGCCGGACGAATCGCGCTATCGACGATATGCACGTCGCCAGTCGTGCCCGCGCGACGCACGGTCAACTCCTCGGCCTTGTTCACCATCGCAATGTAGATCGCCTCGGCCACCTTTGCGTTGCGGCTCAAATCCGCATTCGTCCGTTCTGATGCCGGCATACGGGTAAAGCGGGAATCGAACTGCGCCTTCGCAGTATTCAACTGCGCGAGCTGCTGATCGATATTGCGCATCGGTGCACTGCCTGGTGTGAAATTTTGCAACATCTGCGTACGTTGCAATTGCAGCATGGCGATCTGCCGCTCGATGTCGATGCCCCCTTGCAGGTAAGACTGGGCTTCCGCCGTAGGTCGCAACGAGCCGACGGAAGCCTCATATCCCATCAGCGTGGTCTCGGCTTCTCGCAGCTCCTCGCGCAATCGCGGTAGTTCGTTGTTGATGAAGTCAAGCGTCTTGCTGTCATTTGCCCGGCGCTCCGCAATGGTCGCCGCCACATAGCCCTGCGCGATTGCATTGGCAACGTTGGCGGACACTGCAGGATCGTTGCTGTCGAAGGTAATCTGAACGATACCGGTCTCCCGGCCTTTCTCGACGATCTTGAGGTTGCCTGAAAACCGCTGCAGCGCGTTTACGCCATTCCAGGCCACGACATCGAATTCAGTATTCGGCCGTGCGTCAAGTCGTTTGACCAGTATCGATGTTCCGCCTGCCTCGACCCGTTCGCCGACCTTGCCGCTCAGCAGGACGTAGCCACTGGTGTCAAGCAGCTCAAACGTCCCGCTCTCCAGTGTGCGCAGGCGGAGCTTCTTGTTCTCGAGATCCGCCGGAACGTGCAGTGAATCGATATCGATTCGCTCTCCACCCCACGCATAGGAATCGAGCCCGAGCCAGGGACGAGATGGCTCGCCCGGTGTCGCGAACTTGCGGGCAATCGCACCAAGGAGCGGCACCGTGTGCGGCTTGACCGTAATGTCATATCCATAGTGGGTCAGCACGGGGTCGAGTACCCTCCGGCTCTGCATCATGCCGATTTCGGCATCGGTCCGGGGCGGTTTTTGCCCCAGCACCAGTTGCCCTTCAGGCGCGAAGCCGAGTGCATTGCGATCCTGAGCATCAACCCGGATCACGGCGCTCGATGAATATATCGGCGAAACCAGCCAGACATATGCACCAGACAGCATCACCACGACGAGCGTAATGCCTGCCACGGTCCATAAATGGTCGCCTAACAGGCGGATCACGCCTCGTGCATTTGGCGCGTCTTCGGGCAACCCTGCAAAATCCCGGGCGTTGATATTCGGAATGTCCACGTTAGTCGTTCCTATAAGCCTTGATCGTTTGAAAAGGGATTCGTGACAATGCGCGATTTCACCGGGTCGCTGCATAAAAGAGATACATACTCGTCACCGTCGGCAGAAGTTGGTCCAGCAGGCGGTTGAGTCGAGCAATATTCGCGGTGCCCACGTAGACCACATCGAGCGGCTGAAGATTGAACTGCGTGGACAAAAGAATGGCGTCGACCTGGGTCATGTCAAGCCGGTATATGCTCGGCTTCGTCGGATCATTCAAAGTCCGTCGAATGACTAGTATCTGACGCGGTTGTGCACTCTGAGGATTGATGCTGTTGGCATTGGCGAGTGCATCGGCAAGCGTCAGCCGTCCCTTGTCCATGAATAGGGTTTGCGGCTTCGAGACTTCACCGAGCATGAACACGCGGCTCGCGTTATGGTCGGGAACGTAGACGATGTCACCCGTCTCGAGAGCGATATTCTGCGAAACATCGCCGCGATCGAGTGTGCGCTGAACGTCCAGCACGTAGGTCTTGCCGCCGCGGGTGAGTTGCACACGTTGCAGGTCCGCATCGGCGAGGGAACCGCCCGAACGCGTGATCGCATCGAGCACCGTGAGCTTCATGTCGGTTATTGGGAGTGAGCCAGGATTTTTCACTTGGCCGGCAAGCTGGATCTGCTGGCTGCGAAACTGGATAACGCGTACGTCGAGTTGGGGCTTGACCGCATATCCCGCGAGCTTTGAAGCCAGTAATGCGCCGATCTGCGCAGGTGTCTTGCCTGCTACGAGCACCCGCCCCAACGTCGGGAAGTAGATGGTTCCGTCAGCCGAAACGCGCTGGCCATCCGGTGTAACCTGCACGCCCGGGCCGCCTGAACCCGTTCCGGAATTCGCGTTCTCGAGGGGGGGAAGCGGTATGGTGGCCGCGCCACTGACGGTCAGTTCCGGGTGCCCCCACACCGTGATTCCCAGGATATCGCCATGCCCGACACGGTAGTCCTCAGACTGACGGCGTGGCCCATGAGGCAGCGTTGTGGTATCGGGATCGCTGAAATGAGCCTGCTTGGAAATAACTTTGGCATCAATCAAATTGACGGAGTAGACCGGTGGCGATGCGTTGCCCGTCGTTGCTTCTTGCATTCGCGATGCATCGAGGTAAGGGCCAGGTGCGAACGTGCAGCCTGCCATCACCCAACCTGCCAACAACGCGAGAATCCTGCCCGTTTTTCTCATGATGGTTATCCGGTAACAATGTGCCAGTGGGACTGGGAATGAATTGCCGAGCATCGGTGGTGTGACCAGTCGACTTTCGGCCATGGAGACGTCTACGGGGCCGCGTTCAGCATCCGATCGTACAAATGCGCCGCGCCAGGTAACTGCCTTGCGGATTCGACGGAATTTCTGCGACACGCGGCGTCCTGCCACCGGCGCTGTCTTCCGCGGCGTTGTCATAGATGAGACGCTGGAACTCCCGCTTGACAATGCCGTAGCACTCGCACGCGTAACCTTCCAGACCGCGCCGGTCCAAGATGGTGATTTTTCCTCGGCGTTGGGAGATGAGTCCGGCGTCTTGCAGCTTTCCTGCGGCTTCGGTAACGCCTTCGCGACGAACACCGAGCATCGTGGCAATAAGTTGCTGAGTCACGACCAGTTCGTCGGTCTTTAAACGATCGTGCGTTAGCAGCAACCAACTACTCACCTGTCTGACGATGTGGTGACGCCGATTGCATAGCGAGTTTTGCGCGACCTGTGTCAACAGCGCCTGAATGTAATAGAGCATCAGCCGATGAATGAAGCCATGCCGATCAAACTCGCGCTTGAAAAGCTGTGCATTCATCGCATACGCATACCCGCTGCTACGGACTTCGATGCGGGTCGGCATCGTGAAGCCCCCCGTCAGCACTGGAACACCGATTACACCCTCGTTTCCAACCGCTGCAACTTCGGCAGTAGCCCCGTCGGCCATCAGGAAAATCATGGAAATGATCGCAGACGTTGGGAAGTAAACCTTCTTGACTGTTTCTCCGGCATCGGACAACAACTGGCCGAACCGAAGCTGGACAAGTTGCAGATGGGGAGCGAGCGCGTCGACTTCCGACGCGGGTAACGATGCTAGAAGATGGTTTTCGGATTGTGTATTCATCATCGGGCGTGAAGGTTTGCGCTGGGTCGTTTGACATACCACTGCAATAATCGGCGGAACTGACCGACCAAGATGCACGAAGGTTTCCGCGCTGCACCAGGCCCAACTTCGGTGCAGGACGACTGCAGACGGCCATCTGCAGCTGACTCAGTTCGTATTGCGACAAACATGCCAGACAATATAAGTATTTGTTTTATAAGATAAAAAAATAGATCGTTTAAAACACGCCTCGAATTTCTACTACAAATGTCTCGAAAATGAGTTGTTCTTTGGGGACTACCCGTGTCTCGGTACATCACACACGATGCTGCGCCGCACTCAAGGCGCCCGCCATCCATGATACAAAGGACTCCTGGCGGAACGCCCACGCATTCGGAGAGCGGATGGACACAAACGCCAACTGGCGATATTCGATCGAATTTGCGTCATATCTGATACGAACGAAAGAAAAACGTAAGCTCTCGATAGGAGCCTCCGCGCAACCGTTACCGGCGAATGCCAGCTTGAAAAACGAATGACACCCTCAAGCGGTCGTGTCCAAAGAAGTATTGTCAGCGACCGGTCCTCTGTGCGAATCCGCACCGATCAAGACTCCGGCGCCCCATAGCATCGCCTGACCTGCTCAAGCGGGCTCAGCGATGCGTGCGAACGCAGATTGAACGATCACGGAGGTGCCGCGATGAAGGTCGCGCTTGTTCACGATTGGCTGGTCACGTATGGCGGGTCCGAGAAAGTTCTGGAACAAATCATCGAATGCTTTCCCGACGCGGACATTTTTAGTCTGGTGGACTTTATTCCTGAACGTTCGTTTCTGAAAGGCAAACACGTAAGGACGTCATTCGTCCAGAAGCTACCTTGGGCCAAGCGCCGCTATCGTGGCTATCTTCCCCTTTTTCCGCTGGCTATCGAACAGTTCGATCTTTCGGGCTACGACTTGATCGTATCCAGTTCGCATGCCGTCGCCAAAGGCGTGCTCGTGGGCCCCGATCAATTACATGTGAGTTACGTCCATTCACCCATTCGTTACGCGTGGGATCTGCAACATCAGTATCTGAATCAAAGTGGTCTGGTGAAGGGTATCCGTTCTTTTCTGGCGCGCGCGACGCTGCATTACCTCAGGACATGGGACGTCCGTACCGCAAATGGTGTCGACACGTTTCTAGTCAATTCTGGGTTTATCGGGCGTCGTGTCGAGCGTGTCTACCGTCGCGACTCCCGCGTGGTTTATCCCCCCGTCGATATCGAAGCATTCGAGCTGTGCTCGCGAAAGGATCCTTTTTATCTGACCGTCTCACGGATGGTGCCGTACAAAAGGATGGATCTGATCGTCGAAGCGTTCACTGCGATGCCCAATCGCAGCCTGGTGGTGATCGGCGATGGCCCCGATATGGACAAGGTACGCGCCAAGGCAGGCGCCAATGTCACGATCATGGGCCACCAGCCATTTCACGTACTCAAGGACCACCTGCAACGCGCCCGCGCGTTCGTCTTCGCCGCGGAAGAGGATTTCGGCATTTCAGTGGTCGAAGCACAGGCTTGCGGAACCCCAGTAATCGCATTTGGCAAGGGGGGGGCATGCGAAACAGTGATCGACGAAACACGGCCCCAATCAACCGGCCTGTTCTTCGAGGCGCAGACAGTCGAGGCGATCCAGTCTGCCGTGGAGCGATTCGAGTCGAGTATTGGTCACTTTTCCCCAGTGAGCTGTCGTCTCAACGCCGAACGCTTTTCAAAAGCTGAATTCCGGCGCGGCTTCCTCACTGCGCTCCTGAGTGCAACGGAGTCCCGCCGGCACCTGCAGACGATACATGCAATCCGGGCATCACTCATCCAATCGCTCCGGGCGACGGAAACTCAAGATCAACTCCAAGCGGAAGTCGCGATGAATTTCGACTGATCACCTGTTTCGAATGCGCGCCGGTCACAGATGAACCATTTTTTAGATCAGGATCGGACAGCTTGCAAATATATTCGCCCGGCACTACGTCGGATAAGTGAATAGCCAGCATCAACGCGCAAGACCCGTCCTGGTTGGTTGACCTGGACGCTTGCCTGGTGTCGCAAATTTAGTACGTTTCCGAACGTATGGATCACTCGACCTGCGCGATAGTCGGCCTGAACAAAGGGGCTGCATCACGGAAGCCACAAGCGCATTCGGTCGATGATTCGATACCGGCACAACGCTGTTCGGTCTGGCGCGGCAACGTATTCTCATTCTCCAAGGAGTTTGCAATGTCCAATTCAGCCGGCCTGTCCGGATTACTCGATCAGGAAAGTGCGCTGTCCCGACAAGAAAAAAACGGCTCCGGCCAACTGACATCGTCGAACGCCCATCACATCGCAAACGGTGGCGCCGAAATTGATACCTATCTCTCCACCCTTATCAAGGCAGGCCTCCTTATTTCCACCGGAGTTGAGGGTTTGTATGGCCGCAGCGCGACCTTCGAGGATGTTGTCGACAAGCTGAGCGAGCTGATTGGTCGATGGGGGGCGGGCAAAGACGTTGAAGTTCTCCGCTTTCCGCCCGCGATGAACCGCCAAATTCTCGAGCAGAGCGGTTACTGGAAACACTTTCCTGACCAGATCGGCAGCGTATTCTGCTTCAGCGGCGATGAGCTCCGACATCAACGTCTGCTGAAATGTCTCGACAATCAGGAAGACTGGACTGAAGACGTCAAGCCGACCAAGATCGCCGTCACCCCTGTCGCCTGTTATCCGGTCTACCCAGTGATGGCTCAGCGTGGCCCGCTTCCAGCAGGAGGTCGGCTCATCGACATCTTCTCGTACTGTTGCCGGCACGAACCCTCTAACGAGCCAGAGCGCATGTTGATGTTCCGGCAGCGCGAATTCGTATGCATGGGAACGGCCGCGCAGGTTCAAGCATTTCGGGAGAACTGGATCGAATATGCGACGGACATGATTGACTCGATCGGACTGCCGGCGTCCATCGAACTCGCCAACGATCCGTTCTTCGGTCGCGCAGGGAAATTCATGGCGGATAGTCAGCGCCAAAAAGCACTGAAGTTCGAGCTGCTCGTTTCGGGTATCAATCCGGACAAACCCACTGCCTGCGGCAGCTTCAACTACCATCAGGACCGCTTTAGCGCACTATGGAAGATACATACCGACACAGGTGAAATCGCACACACTGGCTGCTGCGGATTTGGGCTCGAGCGTCTGGCACTTGGTTTGTTCAAACATCATGGCTTCGATACCGCCGAATGGCCGCAAAAAGTACGTGCGACGCTGTGGGGACGCACCTCTTCGTGACAACGCCTTTCTCAACGCGTCTGTAAGGCTTCAGTGTCAAACGTGCAATGCGTTCGGATCAACGTCGTCGGTTGAGTTCAGACGATCCTCGGCCGTCACAATGTCCGAATTCATTGCGCAGCGACATGCACGCCATGCAGCACAGTATGCGGGCCTTGTCGAGGCAACGCATCTCGTCACACCTCGATCGCAGGAAGTCATTTTCCAATCTCGGCATCAGCAGGGAGACCTCGACATGAAAAACACACTGCGGCACATCATTTCCGATATGAAATGCCTGGACGTGCCCATCGAAGTACTGGCCGACCATAGCGATCTGTATGCTGTTGGCCTGACTTCACTGGCATCTGTACAGTTGATGATGGAAATTGAGCGCGAATTTCGCATCAGAATTCCGGATTCCATGCTCAAGTACGAGCTCTTTTCGAGCATCGATTCGCTGGCGGCGGCGATCACTCGATTGCAGCTTTCGAATGTTGCTGGATGTGCAGCACCAACCGCTCACACCGTACCTGATTCCGACAGCACGGTCCATGCAGCGTCGCCTGCGAGTCACTGACGGTATTCACACGATGTTCGCTTCGCCCGTGTCGGTGAACTCCATGTCGAGCAACCGGCGATGGCCGAACTGCCAGTCAGACGCGGTATCCGCTTCTCCCGATCTAGGTGCCGCGACATCGTGTTGTCGAAGTATGCAGACATAGACCACGCTGTCACTGGACAAGATCATCACGCACGCAGACGCAGCGCTCGCTTGTACCTAAATGGCGCACCCTTCGAGTCGTGTGAGGATCTTTGCTATTCATCGCAGCATGCTCAACAATGTCATTGACCGTATGGTCCAACATCCGGAACACACAAGATGGCGTCGACGTCGAGAAATCATAGGACCGATCAATCAAACGCCGTCCAATCTGCCCAACGATACGTGCGCTTACGCACGGAACATCGACTGCAAGCATCAGACAGTGCCAGAACCCGGGCGCAAACAAGAACGCGGCGGTTTGCATACAGTCAGTCACTTCTGGCCCGCATACCCCTTCCCTGTCGGAGTCGTACGACCATGCTGCATCCCGCTACCGATAACACGCACCTGCCCCTTCACTCGGACTCGCGGCCGCAGGACAACTTCGATGCAATTCGCTTGATCGCGGCACTCGTTGTCCTGTACGGACATGCATTCCCGTTAACGGGGAGCTCCTTGCCAACGCAGTTCGGAAACGAGGTGGCCACGATTGCCGTGAAGGTATTCTTCGTAATCAGTGGTTACCTTGTCATCGAAAGCTGGCGGCGCGACCCAGCCGTTGGTCGATATTTAATCCGTAGAATTTTGCGTATATTCCCTGGCTTGGTGGTCAATATATTGCTGTTCGCATTTTTGCTGGGCCCCATCGTCAGCACACTCCCGCTCGACGAATATTTTGGATCGCCGCTCTTGCCGCGCTATCTCGAGAACATAATTCTGCGACCGGCCTCGTTGCTTCCCGGCGTGTTTCATACCGTACCGTACCCCGATGCCGTAAACGGGTCACTTTGGACGTTGCCGATCGAGTTCGGCATGTACATCGCTACTCCGTTGCTGGTAATGCGAGGCGCAGGACAAAAGACGCGCATCCTCATCGGGTGCGTCGCACTGTGCGCAGCGAGTCTGTATCTGGTTCGCATCGCGCATCTCGAACTCACCGGTCATGGACGGGCCATCCTCGATGCCTTCAACGTAGCCCCTTACTTTCTGCTCGGCGCCGCGTGGCGCATCGTCGCGCCGCAAAGTGCGTTCAAGTTGCAAGTAGCCATGCTCGCATTACCCGCGCTCATGCTGATACCCGGGGACGGCGTTGCCTACGAACTTGGTCTGTTCGTGATTCTGCCATATGCAATCCTGGCGCTTTCGCTCGCGAGACCGGCCGCGTTCGGATGGGTTCGGCGTTTCGGGGATTTTTCATACGGCGTCTATATTTATGCGTTTCCTGTTCAACAGACCGTCGCGCTCTTCTTTCACACGAACCGCCATCCGCTTCTGAATGCTGCGATATCCGTGGTACCTACGCTCCTGCTTGCCGCAGCTTCCTGGCATTTCATCGAAAAGCGATTTCTCGCACTTAAACCGCGGGGATCACCCGCACAATGCGAAGCAACAACTGCGAAACCCGCCACCGGCTTATGATGGACTTTTCCGACTCTCGAAAACATCCCCTCACGATTCGTAGAAATTTTCCATCGACACCAAAAATAACATCACAATTTCTTTACAAAAAATTTAAAATATGACAAATCATACCCGTACTTGTTTTATTGTATTTTTAAGGAGGCCAAAATGGCGCGACCTTTCGATGTTAGAAAGTTGTTTTATGGAATTAATATTCACCCACAATACAATGGTGCCCCATGGCACAAGACACCTGCGGAGGTGATCGACGAGGTACATGAGCTTGGGTGCACTGTGGCGCGGATAGACTGCTACAACCCCGAAGTCGATGCGGACATCGTCCTCGAGCACATATACGAAGCCGAACGAAAAGACATCCTCATCGTACCTTGCCTCGGCTACGATGAGCCTATTATAGAAAATGATCCGGATCTCAACTATGAAGTTGGTAAATATTGCGGGGAGGAGTTCGCAAAAGTCCTGAGTGACCACTGTCCGATCTATGAAGTATCGAATGAAATTTCTGTATTTTGCAACGGTGTAGGTGTCCCTGGAACAGAACCCTCCCATTACGATCAAGAGAAGTATATCAATTGTCGCGAACTAATTCGCGGCGTAATTGACGGAATAAAGTCCGTACAAATCGACGCCAAAATCATCATCGGTGGTGGCGTGACAGTACTCACGGGATTCAACAAATTGTTGTGGAATGGCATAGAACCAGACGGCTCCAGCGGTCACCCCTTGGTTCGTTGGGATTACACCGGTTGGCACTGGTACGAATCCAGTGGAGCGATCGACCAAGCTGGAGACGGCACGGGTGTGCCGTACAACGTAATTGAAGACCTTGCTAGGTTTGGAGTCCCGATCTGGATCACTGAACTCGGTTTCGATGCGTTCAACAGCGACTTCCCTCAGCAGTCTGTCTACGTCAACGCAGCTTTGGCTGAGTATCGTAAGTATCGGGACGTGTACAATGTCATCAACACCTGTTGGTACGCGCTATACGATGATGGTAGCGGCGACTTCGGTCTGATCCAGGTGCAGGCCGACGCGTCTGCCACAGCTGAAGCAAACAGGGATACGAAAGCATACTCGAAACAAAAATCACGAGAGGCTCTGCTGGCTTATACGAGTTCAAAGTCACGTCGGGCCTCCGCGGGCATCGCGGCTTCACGCGGGAAATCCCCTGCCGCCGCTGGCGCAAAACCTGAATCGCTGGCAAGGAAACCTGCTCACGAAACCTTCATGACGTTTGTATCCGCGAATCCTGATGACGATCAATCTGGCGAGGAATTCCACACCGCCGAGTACACGTTACCGATAGCACTGTACCAAAGGTTGCGTGATGCTGCCGCTGAACATCATGTGTCCGAGAACGACGAACTGGTTCACCGGCTCGACGCAACCTTTACGCCACTCTGGGCGCTCTACGAAAACCTGAAACGCGCAGCGGAACATAACGGCGTTTCACTCTTCGATGAAGTCGTCACAAGACTCGAATCAACGTTTTCAGCACGCAAATGAGCGAGCACGGCGTGCTCGGGATCATCGTGAGCCACCCCGGAAGTACGGGGGTTGAGTGACGTGAGTGAATTCAACGACATCCGCAGGAGTTTGGCGTGGCTTCAGTAGACGGCGTCACCGTGCGAGTCCATCAGTCTACGACCGTTCAACGCGATCGCTCATTCCGAGGCGGTCAATGCAACGGACCTTTTCGCTTTCCAGGGCCGCGCCAACAGCCTCCTGGCGCGCCTACCCTCCGACATACGCCACGTATGCAACGCTGTAAGCCTTTCCCGCCGCGCCTCGATCCACCGACCAACCTGCCATGGAGGCTCCTGCTGAGCTTCAATGCCACCACCTACATGGTGTAGTCGCACCTGCATAGTCCGCCGGCGCCATTGAACTTCCGCGAATCGCACCGTTGTTCATAATGATTCTCGCGCCAACGCCGACGCCGACGCCGACGCCGACGCCGACGCCGCAATATGCCAGACATTTGTCTGATCAGGTCGGCGGCGACCCGGAGCCGAAGCCGATGGTCAGCTGCGCGGGCCCACTCGTGTTGTCGGTGGCGATGCCGGTGCTGCTCCGCTCGTCACAGTTTGGCCAAAACCAACGACCACGCGCTGCTCGATCTCCGGTGTGCTTACGAGCCCACTCGAACGCGAGTACGGGATCATAGCGTGTCAGTGTACCTTCGGATAATGCGTCCGATGCACGATGCCCACTGGACTGGTACGATTACGCGACGCTCACGCGGCAGCGCATCCATTTGCTGCGCTCACATCACCACATCCTTCGTATCGCTGTTCGCCTGATGGCTTGACAAGGCCTGCATACGAATCGCTAAAAGTCCTGGGAAGTAACTCCCCAGAAAACCGGGGCAATCGAGCTTACGAAACGTGACGCTCGAGGACCTCCAATAACTGACGGGCGGAGAAATCCCAACGGAAGCCGCGTGCACGCGCACGGCCACGCCCACGCAAGGACTCCCGCATCGCGGGATTGGTCATTAGCTGTTCCACCTTGATAGCGATGTCGTTGACGGACCATGCGTCACAGTACATTGCTGCGTCGCCACATACTTCCGGCAGCGCTGCTTCGCGCGAAGCGATCACTGGACAACCGCAATACATGGCCTCAAGAGGCGGCAACCCAAACCCTTCATACAGGGAAGGAAACAGGAAACACCCGGCTTCCTCATAGAGCGCCTTTAACTCGCCATCCGAAACAAAGCCGGCCGCGATAACGCCCTTTGACAAATCGAAATCTGACTTCGCCTTTGCATTGAAGACACGCAGATCACACGCGCCCACCACTACAAACTGCCAATCGTGATTTCCGCCAAGTTGCTCCACGGCGGCAAGAATCCGAGCCAGATTCTTTCCCACCGAAAGGCTACCGACGACAAGTACGTAATTGTCTTTCGTCAGGTTCAGTCGTGAACAAATGCGTGTGTCCGACACTATTCTGTCGAAGTGATCGACGCCATTATGTATGACCGAAACACGCGACTCCGCAATGTTCAAGCGCTGCAGAATCCGTTGCCTCGAGAATTCCGAAACGGTCACGATATGGCATACCCTTCTTCTCAGTATCGCGTACGCGACTCGATACCATAGTCTGTACTTCCAGGAGTAGTTTTCCGGCAAATCATAGACCGCGACGTCATGCACCATCAATACCTGCCGCCTCGCAAACAGTGGACCTATGTTGCAAAGACTGAGCAATGTTCGTTCACCGATCGCAAGCGGCAACGCAAACTGCTCCCAGAGCGCGCCCTTTAGCCAACGAGAGGTTATTTTCGCGCCGGGGAATACGACATCTTCCCCGCCAATTGAAGGCAATAGCAATGGTGGTATCCCGCCGTCCGGAAAGAGCTGCGCGAACGCAACAGCGAGCTCATACCCGACCCGCTGCACCCCAGTCATTCGCTGTGACGCGAATTTCCCATTGATCGCGAAGTCTCCATGCCTTGCACACTTTCGACGGATGTCGAAAATGGTCTGGCCTGCGCCCGGGATTCGTCGTGCGGCGGATGTGACGTCCGCATGTGATACCGTGGATTGTGCATTGGAATCCATAATAATCTGGCTCATCGGGTTAGCTTCTCGCCTTTGCCATCCGAATGGTGTTCGACATACCGGCACGGTGCGATCGGACGGAATTTCGCACCCTCAATGCACGCGCCGCACGGCACGTGCACGGCATATTAGGCGGTAGTCCGCATGCCCCGAACGTACGATGTCGCGCATAGCACGCGGCCTGCGACAAAGTGCGATTCCGCACCGAACCGTCAATTCGATGCGCGCAGCATGAACTCTCAGCATCGACGTGCCGTACCCGCAATGCCGCGGCATACCTGAAATCGCTCTGCATACTCCGCCGAACCTCATGTCCACTATGATCAGTCCACCTCGCCTTGATCATGTCGACGCCATGCGTGCGATCGCTGTCATACTCGTGATGTGGACGCACTACGCCGAGCTATACAGACAGATTGCAAGTTCGCAACTCGTACTCGATGCGATACAGGAATCGATTAATTTCGGTAGGATCGGCGTAGTCATCTTCTTTGGGATTAGCGGCATGCTAATTCCGAATAGCTTGCGTGGATCGTCTCTGGGTGGCGCTCGCCGCTTCGTCATCCGGCGGCTCTTCCGACTGTATCCAGCCTTCTGGCTGTCACTGCCGATTGGCTATCTCGCTTACTGGACGCTGTTCGGCAACAAGATGGCACTACCGGATCTCGTCGCGAACGTGACGATGATTCCAACCGCATTCGGACGTGACGAGGTCATGCCGCATTACTGGACGCTCGAAACGGAGCTGTACTTTTACGTCTTGTGCATTGGTTTGCATCTGCTCGGCGGACTGCACCGGATGCACACCCTTTGCCTGACCTGCGTGAGCCTATGTGCGGCGTTCGTTGCGACGTCTGCGTTGAAAATCATTCCCGCGGATGCACTCGGACAGTACAAAGGTATGCTGTATCACCTCGCGATCATGGTTTGGGGAGCCTGCTTTCGACAAGCCTATGAGAATCCGGAGGCCAGCGTGACGCTCTGTATCCGGCGAATGCCAAGGTGGTCCGTGTCGATATCAAATCGCGCAGCATTCGCAGCTATGACGGCGATTGTCGTAGGAATAGCCGTACTGATGGCCGGATTCGACCTGCTTCGCCACGACCTCAGTCATGTCTCGGCGTCCATTGGCTACATCGTCGGAATCGCGACGTTCCTGCTTTTCGCAACCGTCATGCCTGTCCGTGCAAGATTTTTCGCGTGGATCGGCAAGATCAGCTATTCGATTTACCTACTGCACGGTGTACCGCTCTACCTGATCTACTGGTACTGCAAGGGACACGACCTGATCGGAGGCCCCCTGGGACTCTACATGGCCGTGACTGTTCCGCTTGCACTCGCTCTGTCGTGGGCAAGCTACCGGTACGTCGAAACGGCCGGCATTCACGCGGGGTATATGCTGACGAGCCCGGGCGGAACACGTTCTAGCTCGTCATCGGCCACGAGCATCCCTCGCACCACCCTGGACTCCGCTCGTCCCGCGCCCATTGTCCGCGAAGATCCGTGACATCACGCTGCTCCGCGACGCCACGTTTCGCCCCTCCCCGCGGCGAACCAGAAGAATCCCCGCGGAGGCATCGATCAACCACGATTGCACACTGAATTCAACAGGCACCGTACCTTTCGTGGCCGCCCAAACCCGGGAGCAAGATCGCAAGACAAGGGGCAGCAAGATAACCGTTGATGCTTTGCCTTCATGCCGTTCAGCCGGAGGTTTTGATGTACGTCAGAACGATTTCGATGCTCTTCTATTTGTTCTTCACCTGCGTGATCTTCAATCCGCAAGTCTCTGGCGTCACCGTCTACCTTTACACCATCTTGCCTTTTCTGGATCTGGGCTTCGTCGCATTTCTGCTCTTGACAGTGCGTCGCTGGATCGTACCCATGGGAATAGCAATCACCGCGTGCCTTCTCGGTAGCCCGATGATGGCGGCAAAAATCGTATCCATCGCCGTGTGCGTAGGCTATCTGATGTATACGATCGCGAGGAGAATCGAGTATTTGCACGGCTGGATGGCCGTCAACATTCTGGTCGGTCTTGCGCAGTTCGTGCTCTACTATGTCGACTACGGACTGTCGATTCAGTTGGGACCCGATGAAGTGTCGAAGATGCTTTGGGGTGAGGCAGCAACCCAGACCAACACAAACTACTACGAGATCCTCTACTTCGCGCGTGTCAGCGGATTTTCGCGCGAGGCCGGTTTTTTTGCGTCGCTTCTGTCAGCATCGTTCGTGCTGTATCTCTTTCAAGGCGGACGCAACAAGTGGATGCTGGCGCTATATTGCCTGGGGTTGTTCATCAGCCTGTCGAAAGCGTCCTTTGTTCTGGTAATTTTCGCGCTCCTGTATCTGGTGCGAAAGCAATTGCGTACAGTCCATCCCCTTGTTTCGCTGGTCGCCTTCTTCGCCATCACGATGGTGCTTGCGCTCTATATGAACCAGCACGATTTCTTCGGATCCGAAACGTTCGCACACCGCCTGGCTGGCTACCCGTTCCTGCTTGACGCGCACTTCGCGGACCTCGTCCGAGGCGTCACCGCTCGGAAATTGAATGACGAATACGGCTATTTGCCGTATGTGTTGATGAATCGGGATCTCTATTTCATCAGCGACGTCACCTTTACCAGCATTCCAGGCCTGTTCGCCGATTTGGGATTGCTCGCCGCGCTCGTATTGCTGGGTGTGTTCGCCTTCACTGCAAGCGACGGGTTCGTCATGCTGCTTTGCTTGCTGATCACGGCAACCGTCGGCATGACGACGGTGACATCGTTCGTCCCGATCGCATATCTGATCAGCTACTGGCCGCGCTTCGTCGCGTATCTCAGCGTACAGCGTCAGCACGGAAATCCACCGATGCGCTCACGATTCGTCGCGCCTCCAACGCCAGCGTCGGTAACAGCCTACCCCGATCGAGGCGCACGATGAACTTCCGCCGATATACCGCTCACTATCGATCGCTGGTGCGCACGCTGCTAGTCGCGTTGCCGCCACTATTGCTTCCGATCGAATGCCTGGCGCAACTTCGTAGCGTCAACGACGCAGCTTCTCTGGTTGGTCTGCCGGGTGAGCAAGTATCGCTGAGTTTCGAGGCGGCATCAGTCGATGCGTTGGGTGCAAACCTGACCGTACAGGTGCTTCCATTTGACGACATTGGCAAGGCTGCCCCCACCCCAATCGCCACTTACCATCGAAAGATCGACGCGACGCAGCAGCGCCAGCCAGTGAGCATTGCAGCCATGATGGCGAAACCGGGCTTCTATCGGGCGGAAGCCAAGTTGCACTCGCTCTCGGGCACGCCGCTCGGTCATACGTCGGCGACGTTCGCAATCGTGCCCAAGCGCAGTAGTGACGCACCCGCGGACTTTGGCATCGTCACGCACTTCGCACAAGGTCAAGGTTCGCCGTCAGTCTTGCTGCCACTGATCAAGCAAGCCGGGTTCTCGTGGATTCGGGATGAACTCTACTGGCAGGAAATCGAAGCAGCACCCGGCCAATTCAGTTTTCCGGTGCACTATGACGCCTTCCTCCAACAAGCCGCCCGGCTGGGAATTTCGCCGCTCATCGTGCTCGACTACGGCAATGCGGGCGCATACCCGCGTATCTTCGGATCATCACAATTTCCTCAGACAGCAGAAGCCCGGACACTCTTTGTCCGCTATGTCAGCAACGTCGTGAAGCGCTACGGCAAGATCGTTAAACACTGGGAACTGTGGAACGAACCGTCCTTCGACCAGATCAGCTACTCGAGCTATCTCTTGCTGCTCAAGGCGTCGTATTCCGCCATCAAGAAAGCGAGCCCGGATGCGAAGGTCATCGCTTGCGGTGGGGGTGGCATAGGCGGCGGCCCCGGGGGCGACTGTGTGATCCAACTCATCAAGGAGGGTGGATTGGGCGACCAGGATGGCTTCAGCGTCCATCCCTACATGTCGCCGAACACGCCCGAATTGGGCTACCCTGCAAAGGGCGGTCCTATCGATGTTGTCAGCATCCCGACGACGTGGCCATACCTGAAGTCGCTCGCCGTACGGCACCCGAAGATAAATGGGCGCCATCTCCAGGTCTGGGTCACGGAATTCGGCTGGCCCGTGAATCGCAAGGTACCGGGACAGGACGAAACGAGCCAGGCCGCCAATCTGGCACGTAGTTATTTGCTATCCCGGCGCTACGACTCAATACGCGTGCTGTTCTGGTACGACTTGATGGACGACGGCATCGATCCTGACAACTATGAGCACCACTTCGGATTGCTGCATCACGATCTCTCGCCTAAACCCGCATTTGTCGCCGCATCTGTACTTGCCACGACCCTGGGAAAGCGGTCATGGCGCGACGCACTCATCGATACCGATGATGTCAAGGTGTACCAGTATGGGAACGGCGAGACGGTCACGGCTGGCTGGACAGTTGGCCCTGCCCCACGCGTCGCGTCGATAAATTTGCATCCGGGCCAGTACATTCAGCGAGACTGGCAAGGTGTGGAAACACCAGTCACGGTCGCCTCTCAACCATTCGAATGGACACTCGGACCGTTGCCTCGCTATCTCCTTCCTGTACGGCAAGCAAACTAGCTGATGTACGGCCTGCACGCTCATGCATGGGGGCGCTCACGACGCCGCAAGCCTCTTTAACCCACGCGAATGCGCGAATGTTGTCGTGTTTGACCGAGACAGGCGTGTCGAAGAATCGAAGGCCCGCCCCGGTCACCTCACCGCGCCTCGCCTCGCCTCGCCTCGCCTCGTTGGTACAGCAAGTCACGCTCAGTCAACTGAATCAAGCTTTGGAGATTTTCAGCGCCGACGCAAACCCTTTCAGTGTAAGCACTCTTTGAATGACGCCATTGTACGGCGAGGCTGATTCACCGAGGCTACGTGTCCATGTTCAATGAGCGTGGACAGGTGTGCATGAACGAGCAACACGGAGGCTTGCAGAGCCGATTGGTGGTCGATCGCAAGCGAGACGGACGGCGCAAGTACGACGAGGATGCGAAGCGCGAATTGATACAGGCGTGTCTGAAGCCAGGGGGTGTCGATCGCGCGGACGGCCGTGGAGCACGACATCAATCCAAACCTCGTTCGGACGTGGATTTCCAAGTATCAGCGCGAACAAGCCGCGGGCGAGATAGTCAGCTCCGTGACGGAGCCGTCACGAGAGGCTCGCGTCGAGTTGCCTGAGGCTTCCGTGCCTGAGGAATCAGCCTTTATGCAGGTCGTCACCTCCGCGGTTGCTCCCACTCCGACTAAATTGGCTGCGGCATTCTCACTGAATGTGCACTTGCTAAACGGCGTTTCCTTGGAATTGGGCCAGGCGAACTTCGATGAACTGGCGGCCGTTGTGCAAATGCTCGGGAGGCTGCCATGTTCCGGTTCGACGAAGGGCTGAAGGTTTATCTGCATCGCGATCCAGTTGACTTCCGCATGGGCATCAACGAACTGTCAATCCTGGTCGAGCAGGCGATGCGTCTGAACCCGATGACCTCGGCGCTGTTCGTCTTCGGCAACCGCCGGCGTGATCGAATCAAGATTCTCGGCTGGGGCGGCAACGGCTTCTGGTTGCTGCTCAAGCGACTCGAAGCCGATCGCTTCATCTGGCCGAACGGAGGCGACACAATCACGCTCAGCGCCGAGCAATTGCACTGGCTGCTCGACGGCATCGACCTGGCCGTGATCCAGAAGCATCCCCAGCGATATTACGCGCGGATGAGCTGAACACCGCGCGGGTGACATGGTCTAATCGGCCATGCCGAACAGCCCCGTCATGCCGAGTGTTGAGGAATACCAGGCACTGCTCGCCGAACGCGATGCGCTGCGCGGTGAGCTTCGGCTCGTGACGGCTCAGCGCGATCTGGCCGAAGAGAAACTGCGGGCCTACAAGCACGAACTGTTCGGCGCCTCGAGCAAAGCACGCCATGCCGACCAGCTCGGCCTGTTCAACGAAGCCGAGGCGCTGGCGACGACTACCGACGCGCCCGCGCGCGAGGACGTGCCCGGCACGTCGGTCGTCGCCCACACGCGAGGCAAGCGCGGGCGCAAACCACTCGATCCGAACCTGCCGCGCGAGGTCGTGCGGCACGAGTTGCCCGAGTCTGAACGGTTCTGCGCGCACGACGGCCACGCACTCGTCGAGATCGGCGTCGAGACGAGCGAACAGCTCGACGTGATTCCTGAGCAGGTGCGCGTCGTTCAGCACCAGCGGGTCAAGTACGCCTGCCCTTGCTGTGATCTCGGCATTAAGGCCACACCGGCGCCGACGCGCATCATCCCGCGCGGGCTGCTCACGGAATCCGCGCTGGCGTGGATCATCACTGGCAAGTACCAATACGGCATGCCGCTGTATCGCCAGGCCACGCTGCTGCGTCGCTTCGGCGGCGACATCTCGTCGAACACGCTGGCCGCCAGCGTGGTGCGGGTGGGACTGGCCACGCAGCCGGTGATCAACCTGATGCGCGACGCGCTGCTCGAATCGGACTTGATCTACGGCGACGAGACAACGTTCCAGGTACTGAAGGAACCGGGACGAAGGCCGCAAGCGAAGAGTTACCTGTGGGCGCAGGTCAACAGCTCGGGGCCGCCCGTGCGGATGTTCTCGTACTCGCCGGGGCGCGGCGCCCAGCATGCGCAAAAGCTCTATGCCGGCGTGCAGCCCGGCACCGTGCTGATGACTGACGGGTACGAGCTCTACAACGGCATCGCCCACGATCACCAGCTCGTGCATCTCGGATGCTGGGCACACGTGCGCCGCGGCTTCATCAAGGCCGAGGAGTCGGTGCCGAAGGCTGCACGCTCGCCTGATCTGCTAGCCACGCGCTTCGTGGTGCTGATCGGCAAGCTGTTCGCGGCCGAGGCGCGCAGCGCGAAGTGGACGCCGGAATGCCGACAGCGATTGCGTACCCGATACAGCGCCCGAGTGCTCTCCCTCATCGAGCGCATAATGGTCGAGCATCTGCCCGCCGTCGTGCCGTCGAGTCTGCCCGGCAAGGCGCTGCAATACATGAACGGGCAATGGCCGAAGCTGGTCCGCTACATCGAGAACGGCAACTGGCCAATCTCGAACAACCTGTGTGAAAACGCGATCAGACCGTTCGTCGTCGACCGCAAGGGGCTGGCTGTTTGCCGACACGGTTGCCGGTGCGCAGGCCAGCGCCAATCTCTACTCGCGAAGCTGCCTCTCGCTGCAACCGCCGACGACTACGCGGCCCTCATGTGCAGTGGAGCGTGCCTGCCACTCCAAACCTCTGATAGGCGTCGTTAAAAGGCCGCATACCGGCGAGCGATTCACGCAGGCACGCGGATAACGCGCAGTTCAACCGCCTCGCCCACAAAAATGCGGACAGGTTCGTTTGCCGCAACGATGTCAAGCGCCGTAGTCCGTCGTCGATCCGCCATTCGCTTCGACGGTATTCAACAGGCTCCCGAGTCTGGTAGTCAAGGTACTCCAGACTGTCTGCAATGCCCGGCGTTTCAGGCACGATCGCCCGACAGAGAATCAGGATGCCTTGCATCCGGGCTTTCGCCTTTTCCAGCTTCGTGTGTCAGAAGCACCAGCCCAGCTTGTCAACCCGGAAGATCAGCACACGTCGGGCGGCCTTTTCCGCTTCCGTCCGCGCACGCATGCCCTTAATGGGTCCGCGCCGAATGAATTTTGAGCCACCGAACTTCCAACTCACGACACCGGGGATCAGCATTCATCGTTCTCGCCTCCATAGGACGGCATGCCACGCGGAGTTACTCGGCGCGGAGTAACCTGCGATCTCACCTCGATCGTTGATCCCCTGAGCGACACTTTGGTTGCCACCGGGGAGCGTACCCAGATCGGTCATCACCCCGTGTTCAAACAAAAAGGCGTGCTGGTATCCGCCAGCGGTGGTGGACGACGAACCCACCACCTGGCCGCGCTCGTTGATCCCGTAAGCGGTGCTGCTGTTGCCACCCGGAAGCGTGCCCAGATCGGTCATCACCCCGCGCTCAAACAGGAAAGCGTGCTGCTCCCCGCTTGCGGTGTACGACGACCCGACTACCTGGCCGCGCTCGTTGATCCCATAAGCGGTGCTGCTGTTGCCGCCGGAGAGCGTGCCCAGATCGATCATCACCCCGTTTTCATACAGAAAGGCGTGCTGGCTCCCGCTTGCGGTGTACGACGACCCGACCACCTGGCCGCGCTCGTTGATCCCATAAGCGGTGCTGTAGTTGCCGCCGGGAAGCGTGCCCAGGTCGGTCATCACCCCGTTTTCATACAGATAGGCGTGCCACCAGCTGTTGATCCACGAGAAGCCGACTATTTGGCCGCGATTGTTGATCCCGTTAGCGACACTGGCGATGCCACCGAGCGTGCCCAAGTCGGTCACTCTCCCGTTCTCAAACAGACAAGCGTGCGGCACCAACGAGGGGATCGAGTAACCGACCGCCTGGCCGCGATCGTTGAACGCATAAGCAGCACTGCCGTTGCCGCCGGGCAGCGTGCCCAGGTCTGTCATCACCCCGTTTTCAAACAGAAATCCGTGCTGGTTTCCGCTTGCAGTGGACGACGAGCCGACCACCTGGCCGCGCTCACTAATTCCCATAGCCTGGCTGACGTTGCCACCGGGGAGCGTGCCGAGATCCTTGATGTTAAGACCCTGGCCCAAAGCGGGTCGGAATGCCATGACTGCGAGCAGAGTGAAAACTATCAGGACACTTTGAACATAGCTTGCACTACTAATTGGCTCGTGCCCAGATTGCATAATGCTCTCCTTTCCCAGGATATGACCTGGCTTGCGATCAAAGATACGACCTGCTCATGTGAAATGGCATGCATTCGGCCAGCTCACATGAGCCTGCAGTCCGGCTGCCGAAAAAGGTGCCCGCATCAACTGCGGGCACACTAACGTCAGTCGCGGATCCGATGCCCGTCAGCGGCACGCATCGCAAGGAAGCTTAATCTGCCCTGTGTCAGTCGAAAGCGCGTTTTCGCACTTATGCATGGCGACATGTAGTTGGCCGTGCACCCGCGCATTATGGGAAAGTCCGAAGGCGTTCGCTGCCTGTCCCAGGCAGTGGCAACTGCGAAAAAGCGTACTTTCATGCGACTGCCGCCCCCAGGGCATGTGATTGGAGGAATTCGCCCCCGCATTTCGCAGTCTCCTCCTCGCCTGCGGGCTTCGCTTGGCAGCGAGCGACACCCGGCCCCTGGCAGGCTGCCACTACCTGGGCTTTGAACTCGACGCTATAGCGCCGGCGTCGACGCCAGCCAGACGGGGCTTCTTCTTCAATAGTGTTCACGTGTCCAACATTCCGGGGTCAGTTCACTTCAGCCCTTCGTCGAACCGGAACACGGCAGCCTCCCGAGCATCTGGATCACCGTGGCCAGCTCATCGACACTCGCCTCGCCAAGATCGAATTCGACACCATTCGACAGGCGCACATGTAACGAGAGCGCCATCAACGACGTATCCGGTGGCAGTACAGGGGAAATGGCCGGCACTGTCGATGGCGCGGTGACGACAGGGACAAATGCCTGCGCTTCACTCACCGGGACACGACGTGCCGAACCCGGGATATCGATCGATACGCCGTCTATCACCAGCGGGTCCGGTCTCGTTGGTGTTTGCAGCGTATGCTGCTGATGACGCGAGATCCAGCGGCGCAACTGATTCGGATTGACATCATGGTCCATGGCCGCCCGGGCAATCGATACCCCCGGCTTCAGGCAAAGCTCGACCAGCTCCCGCACGGCCTCTTCATCAAATTCCCGCCGACCATCCCGTCGGCGACCAACCACCAGTCTGCTTCGAAGGTCCTGTTTTTCTATCATCACGGTCTGAGTGCATGTGTCCACGCGGACACTTAGCATCTGACCTTCTGCCTACCATTGGTAGGGCGTCGTTTATTGACGGCATACCTTTCAGTCGCTGTATAGGCAGCCGGCTAGCTTCTGCTGTCGTGAAACAACCTGCTGAACCACCGGGTCGCAGCATTCCTGGAAAAAATGATCACTGATATGCGACGAGGCCCGTCCGTGACTTGCCGGCGTGCCTCGATCTCGTCGGACGACAGCATGCGCTCGGTACGCACGTCCCCGCGTCGTGCCGCGATGCATAGCGACACAACAACGATGATCGCGATGATTTCCAGCACTGCGATGATGATCAGGAGACGCATAGCTTTCGAGTGGATGTCGGCCAACCGCCAACTTGGATTTGTCAGCGATGCAAGTTTGCCACAGCTTGTTGGCAGCGCTGCCATCAGAGCGTCGGCCGACAATGCCGGCGGCCGACCATTCTGAACGTGCGCGCATGCTTTCTGCGCGCCATGCATGCGACGGACCATGTGTTCGAATTCGTACAGTTTCGACACCGGACCGGCGCTACATTTCGTCCCGTGAAATCCGTACAGCACGCAACCAGCTCTCGACGATTGCTCTCTCGCACATTCGAATGGACCCGCTTCATGCGACTGCTCATGTACTTGACGAACTTCGGCGATCCGTACCTCACCATTCCGCTCGCCGGACTGATACTGGCATGGCTCGCGATAACACGCTCGACGCGAGCGCTCGTCATCTGGACGAGTGGCATGGCGATCAGCGGGTCAATCGTGGCCGCCAGCCGGGTTGTTCACATTATCTGGGGGGTGGAAGTACCCGCGTTCAATTTTACGGTGGTCAGCGGGCATACAATGCTTGCAAGTGCGGTATACCCCACCGCACTGTCCATCTGCGAGGACCGCACACGCAGAACCACGGCGATCGGACCATATGTCTTTGGTCTCGCCTTCGCGGGCGCAATAGGCATTTCGCGCGTACTACTCGGCTTTCATTCCACGTCAGAGGTGATCAGCGGGCTGGTGTCAGGCGTTCTCGTGGCTACGCTGACCTGCGTGCAGCTCGCATTTCCAAACACTCCCCGTGCACGGACCACCGGATTGACCCTGCCTGATCCGACGCTTTTCGCGGCCGCGGCTCTGGCTGCCGTCGTCATGTACCACGGAAAAATCGCACCGGTATCGGCATCAATCGACCGCAATGCAGTGGAGTTATCGCAATGGGGGAAGACGCAGGTCGAGAAACTCCGGCAATGACATGGGTGTATGCCAAACACTGCGCGCTTTCGAGCTGACATGGCGCTGCGTCAGCTCATGTTCATCGCGGACTCGTCATGTGAAGAAGCCTCCAAATCCCAGAATATGGGATACCCTGCATCCCACAGCAAGTCTTATCACCGGCTTGTTCGACAACCATGGCGGCCCATGTGATCGGTGTCGATTACACTGGCCAATGATATTGATGAAGCATTGCCCTTGGATTCATCGCGGTTGACCGTACATCTGCAGTCACACGATTAGAAAAACAACCCCTTACGCGCTCAATCCGATATCGACTCCCATCAACATGCGGAGCACTGTAGCTTCACTGAGTATGACCCCGATACAAAAGCAAATACACCGAAATAAAAAGTAACCTTGCTGCGTACGGAGTCGAACCTACGTTACGTCAAGTTAGCGATCGGCGTTATACAAACGCCCCGCCGAAACATCACATGCAATTATTTCCGACCACCTTCAATCACTCCGGACCCAAGTTAAAAATTTCCGCCCCTCCCCAAAATCACTTCCACCGAAGCTACCGCAAGTCGCGCGCAAACGTTTTACATCATACAAATACTCCAGCTGGAGACCAGACAGCACTAACTCGCCACAATTACAAAATCAACAATTCCATTTCACTCCCAAAAATCAAATCACAAATTAAAGCTCTGTTTAGATCATGCCGATGTACATACAAAGCCGAACGCATATCCGCCACGCGGATGACAGCGCTTCTATTTTTCCGAAAAAATGAACAATCCACTACGCATAGGCGAGTATCATTCGAGAATTGCACCTGTTGCCGAGCGCTTCTAAATCACCCGCGTCTGAAGAGATGATGGCATCGAACGAGACGCTCTCCGGTCACACCCAGAAGAGCCCAAGAGGCCACGCACTCATGTCGACACACCGACCAATGCACAACGGACATGAGCGATAGCAGACGGAACTAAAATGAAAGATTGCGCGAAAAACGGGGCATCAATTATATATGATATTTATTATCGCAAGAATTCGTGAATGCTCTGTTGGAAATACCCCCCCACTTTCCCTACATTCCTCCCCGCGGCGCCTCAATTTCGTTAATAATAGTGAGGATAGCTTCTTGAATTGCCAAGTTAGATTTCTGACTTAGCTCGACCATACCAGCCGGAATGCACTGTGTGCATGCTGACAGGTCAGATTTCTGACTTAACCTGATTTAAAGCGCACGCGGCAAGTTATGACATCAGGATGAACCCTGATTCGCTTCATGCGAGCACAATCGACGCGCCATCTAATTGCATGCGATTAGATCGGCGTTCGCATCTATTCAAGTGCTATCCATACCCGAGTGCTTCGTGCGCGACTGGTGCGGCTCTGCAATTTTCCAGGCGCGGCCTCGAACTGACATCATCAATTTTGGAAATGATCGTGCCTGCGACTGCTACTACCCAAGACTCGGCCGAACCATTGAATGATCCGGCGAAACGCCGTAGACGTTGGACGCAGGAACAGAAATGGGAGATCGTGCGCGAAAGCTTCGACCCCACGAAATCGCTGCATATGGTGGCGGCCCGGTACAACATCAATCCGAGTCAGCTGTCACACTGGCGTCGGCAGTATCGCGACCAAATTCTCTCAACAACGAAGTCCGGCGAGGAAGGCCCGTCGAATGCCGGGCGAACCGAGTAGTCGAGCTGGGTTCAATGCAGCCGAGGCTCTGAATCCTGACGACAGGCGACTCCCGAACGTCCTGGGGATTTGGGCTACCCAGTGCGGGCATCGTCGTAGGGTCCGTCTGTTGAGCAAACAGTCAACGGCTGATGCGTTGGTCGCGATCAGGTCGCGCTCGACGTACCGAACGTCATGATCGGCCAGCGCTTCTTCCATATTCTGAGGCGCGGTTAATTAACAAAGAGGGCAATGTATGCAAGGGCCGCGCTATGTTATCCCCCAGATTTTGCAAGCCGCCGCGTCATCTCATGCAACCACGCATCTGCGTGAGCAAACGCATTCGCCCCCCATACGTCCGTGCCTGTATTTGTCACGTCATCCCGATACCGCACTTGTGGCCCTTCTCAAGGAGCAACACTGGAACGTGCAGTGCGAGAAATCCGTGCATGATGCGCGACGGATCGAGAACCCTGGGGCCGCCCGGGCCGGGATCATCGATCTCGATGGCCTCAAGACGCGCGACCTCGCTGCGCTGGAGCCGATCCTGCGCAACAAGCAGATCGGCTGGATAGCACTCGCGAGTGCCGAGCGTCTTTCCGAGCCAGAGATCCGCAAGTTGATCCATCAGTACTGTTTCGACTACGTGAGGAAGCCACTGACGCGAACGTTGATCGATTGCCTTGCCACCCACGCATATGGGATGGTGACGTTATGCGATCGCGAATTTGAGACTGATTTCACGGGCACCGCTGACAACGAGATGGTCGGTACGTGCGACGCGATGCAGCATCTGTTCCGAACGATTCGCAAGGTTACGAACACTGACGCGGCCGTGTTCATCTCCGGTGAGTCGGGCACCGGCAAGGAACTGACCGCGATCGCGATCCACAAGCAATCTGCGCGCCGCAAGGGCCCGTTCATCACCATCAATTGCGGCGCGATTCCGCACCACCTCCTTCAATCCGAACTGTTCGGCTATGAGCGCGGCGCATTCACCGGCGCGAACAAGCAAAAGATCGGCCGTGTCGAAGCTGCACACGGCGGCACTCTGTTTCTGGACGAGATCGGCGACATGCCACTCGAGAGTCAGGCGAGCATGCTGCGCTTCCTTCAGGAAGGCAGAATCGAGCGGCTCGGAGGTCATGAATCGATTCCGATCGACGTGCGGATCATATCGGCAACGCACGTCGATCTCGATACCGCGATCCGTGACGGACAGTTTCGTGGAGACTTGTTCCATCGCATGTGTGTACTGCGCATCGACGAGCCGCCGCTGCGTGCGCGTGGCAAGGACATCGAATTGCTCGCACATCATGTGCTGCAGAAGTTCAATGGCGACGGCGCACGAAAAATCCGCGGCTTCACGCCGAACGCGATCGAAGCAATGTACACGTATTCGTGGCCAGGCAACGTGCGCGAACTGATCAATCGGATCCGCCGCGCAATCATCATGGCCGACAGCCGGTTGATTTCCGCTGCAGACCTCGACCTCGAGCAGTTCACCGCGCAACAACCGACGACGCTCGCCGAGGCGCGCGAGCGCGCGGAGAAAAGCACGATTCAAGCCTCACTGCTGAGGCATCGACGGCGACTTTTCCAGGTGGCCGCCGAACTGGGGGTCTCGCGCGCCACCCTGTACCGACTTATGAGTACGTACGACTTGTAAGCGTCCTGGCAAGGCTTTGTGAACAAACAAGGCCTCGCATGCTAAATGCGTCGCTTATACGTAGCGACACAAGTCGTCCCGGTACCTGAGGTGCGTGCTTCGACGTGAGCGGTCAAGGCTCGCTGCCTGCTCGTGTAGTGGTCGACGAAAGTTCCGTGCGTCAGCAACGGTAGCTGGCTTCGAAGCAACTATTCTCACGAAATATCTCGGTTCGACCGCTCAGTGTCAGCCGCAGCGACAGTCATTGCGGGATGCGTTCTCGGCAGTTCCTCCGACAATGGCGTCTTGGAAAACGCCGGCCTCCGCAAACCTGACGTGCCGCCACGGATCACGGAATATTCCTCATTGCGTGCAAGATGTCGCCTTCGGGCCGTGCGAATACCGGGGGCGTACGTGGAAAGTCGAGAGTATTTCGAAGGATTGATGGAGCGCGCATGCGCTACGCAAGTCTTCCGTAGTTGTCTTCGAACCTTACAATATCGTCCTCGCCGAGGTAGGTACCTGATTGAACCTCAATGATTTCAAGCGGCGTTTTACCGGGATTCCCGAGACGATGCACGGTTCCGAGCGGAATAAACGTCGACTGGTTCTCCGAGAGCAGAAAGGTATCCACGCCACGCGTGACCTGGGCGGTTCCCTTTACCACGATCCAATGCTCGGCCCGATGGTGATGCATTTGCAGCGACAGGGTTTCGCCAGGGTTCACGACGATACGCTTGACCTGAAAGCGGTCGCCTACATCGATCGAGTCGTAATGTCCCCACGGGCGATGCACCTTTCGGTGGTTATCGGCTTCTGGTCCATGTTCGGCTCGAATGCGCGACACAACCGCTTTGATTTGCTGGGCATTCTTCCTGTCAACGACCAGTATTGCATCTGCGGTCTCCACGACTACCGCATCGCGCAGTCCCACACACGCGATCAAGCGCCCCTGCGAGTGCGCGAAGGTATCGACGGTGTCCTCGAACATGATCCGTCCCTGGCCAACGTTACCGGTAGAATCCTTGGGCAGGATTTCCCAGATTGCGTCCCACGAGCCGACATCAGACCATGGTGCGTCCATCGGAACCACGACGCCAGCAATGTTGCCACACTCGTCCAGCCGTTCCATGACGGAATAGTCGATAGAGTCATCGGGACAGTTCTTGAAGTCCTGCTTTGCCAGACGGATAAACTCATCGTCGGTCGTACTGTTTCGATGAGCCGCACTGCAAGCGGCAAGGATATCCGGACGGCCTGCAGCGATCGCCGAAAGCCAGACCGACGCGCGCACCACGAAAACCCCGCTGTTCCACCAGTACTCGCCGGAGTGGACATACTGCTGAGCCAGTTCGTGATGAGGTTTCTCGATGAACCTATCAATGGCAAAGCCGCCGTGCTGCCCGATGGGCATGCCGACGCGAATATAACCGTAGCCCGATTCCACGCGACGGGGTACAACGCCGATTGTCACTATCGCACCGTCGACAGCGTAGCGAGCGGCGCGCAATACCGCGGCATGGAACGACTCGATATCCGGTACAGCATGATCGGCGGGCATCACGACCAGGATAGCGTCATGTTCGTCGGATGTGTGCACGAGTGCGGCGGTTGTGAGCGCCGGCGCGGTGTTACGTGCATATGGCTCCAGTACGATACGCGCCGACTTGCTACACGCGCGTAGTTGCTCGGCACTGATGTACCGATGGCTCTCGCCACACACGAGAAGCACGTCATCTGACACCGGCCATGTCTTGGACAGACCGTCAAGGCGCTTCGCGGTTGCCATGAGCAATGACTCTTCACCCAGCAATCTAAGCAACTGCTTCGGATACTGTTCTCGCGAGAGCGGCCACAGCCTGGTTCCCGACCCACCGGCAAGGATAACGGGTTGAATGGGTAGGCAAGCGCCGTCGGCCGCGTTCGCATGCGGTGTGGATCGAAATTCAAGGGTGCTCATCGTCGATTGGCTCCATTCTCACGGGTGGATTCGCACAATCCGCACTGACAAAGCCCGCAGCAAACGCTCTGAGACTTACCTCGCGGGAAATTTGCTGACTGAGCGTAAGGTTCTTCAGGACGAATAGGCCATGGTTAAAGCGAGTGTCCCAGGAATGCACGAGTAGACAGCATCAACATAAGGTGTTGGCCGTCCGTGTTCTGTTCGATTTCGAACAGAGGCAGGAGTCAGCGACAACGTGCCCGTTCGCTGGTGTATTGCAGATGCGCACATGTCCGGCATCATTCTGGCGCATTCGGGCCCGTACTATCAAAAGTGTGAAAGCGCACCGAAGGAATGAGCGCCGACATTGCATGCTGAATCTTCATCAAGAATTATTTTTCGGGTAAACCAGTCCCAATGTCAAAGGCATGACGATTCATTCAACATGCGTAAGACTGGCGCGTTCAATGACGGGATGAACGCCGCCAAGCATTTCGCATGCAATCCTGAAGTGATCAGAAATTCCCACCAATAACAGACCGTGAAGAATATGGAACCTGTCGTTTTCAGCGGACATGCCGGATGGTTGCATGCTGCGCACGGCGAATGCGCGGTTGTGCTGTGCAATCCCCTCGGACACGAAGCCATGTGGTTGCATCATGCAATGCGCCAATTCGCGCACTACCTGGCATTGCGGGGAATTTCCGTTCTGCGTTTCGACTATTTTGGAACTGGCGACTCGACCGACACCGGGGACTGGGTACGTCCATTGGATTGGGTTGACGAGGTTGTAGACGCGGTCACCTGGTTGAAACGCACGACGTCGACCAAACGCATCTCGCTTGCGGGATTTCGTTTCGGCGCAACGATTGCCGCATTGGCGGCGAGGCAAGTTGAAGTCGAGTCGATCGTCATGTTTGCACCAGTCGTGTCAGCACGGCTTTTCCTGCGCGAATTGAGCATCTTGCATCAGACGTGGAGCCGCCATGCCGGCCTGGAGGAAAACTCCCCTCCGACGCCGCACGGCGCCCGCGAGATCTTCGGGCACCTTTTCAGCGCCCAGGGGCTCGAGGCCCTTGGCGAGATCGACCTTTGCACAGCGCCACGATCTTCTGCGAGCCGGGTGCTGATCGCACACAATCGCCAGCATGACGGCAGCGACGCGCTCGCCGCGCATTTAGAGGCGCAGGGTGTCCGGGTCGAATCAATCGAGTTCCCTGATTACGCTCAAACGCTATGCCCGCCTTGGTTGACCGAATCGCCCGTTACCATGCTCAATGCCGCCGCAGACTGGCTATCCGTGAAGAGCGGCCTCGGTGCAGAATCCCCGCGCCTGCATCACCTGACTCACACTCCGGCGCGGATCTCGGTACCCGGCGCCACCGAACGTACGGTCAAGGCTGACGATGGCCGACTCCCGGGCATCTTGTGCGAACCGGTGCAGCAATGCGAACCAGCCGCGCCCGCGTTGCTGATTGCGAATACGGCAGCAACCCATCATGTCGGCGATGGACGTTTCGGCGTTGAACTTGCACGAGAGATGGCGTGTCATGGCTATACATCGCTTCGCGTCGATGCGAACGGCATAGGCGATAGCGAGGGCGCGGTGCACGTTCGTATCCCCGGCCAAATCACGTTCGATTCAATCTCGTCGGATCTATCGCTTTGGGTGGACTGGCTGGCAGCGCGCGGTTATCGACACGTCGTCATCTTCGGCATTTGCGCCGGCGCATATGCGGCGCTGAATGCCGCGCGTGATAATCCTGTTCTTCGCGGGCTAGTTCTCGTCAATCCCGCCAGCTTTTATCTACCGACAGGCTGCACGATCCAACAGGCTGCCCGGCGTCCGCGAGGTTCGCCCCGCGCGAATTTGCGCTCGATGATGTGCGCGGAAAAGTGGTTTCAGGTAGTACGCGGGGAAGTTCGCCTAGGTCCCGTCGCTCATACCTTGTGGCGTCACGCTGTAGCACGAGTCCAGAGTCTGCTTTCGTTATGGTCCAACGACATGTTATTTACGACCACATCGAGCTATCAGGTGCATCGACTCTTTCGACGGCTCGACGCGGCAGGCGTTCGTATCCAGCTTCTGTTCAGCCCGAGGGACCATGCACTGGATGAGTTCTACATGCATTTCGGCATCGGCCGCCGCGGCCTCAAGAACCTGCCTCGACTGAATGCGCTCGTTTTGCATAATGTGGACCATGAGGTCCTGAACAGACGAGCCCGCGAGAAGGTCAAGGCCACATGTTTGGCGCTACTCCGGGACATTTGCCTTTCCGAACAGAGTGAGAACGCACGCACTATTGCATCTGGACGAAGAACTGAGTTCACTCATCCGGCATCACTGACCTCGCTGGCCAGTTCCGGCGTCTCATCGACGGACACGCTCAAGGTTGGAGGCGCTATCGCACCCGAGCTTTCCGTTCCAAAGAAGTAGGCAAGCAACGACTTGGTGGTGACGAGATGAGCGTGGCTGACAAGCACGAGATGCCGCAGTCGACCCGGCTTCGCCCCGTGTGCTGACCCAAGGCTATACGAGTTCGTGCAAACCTTGAACAGCAAGGTGCGCGGAAAACGGCTGAACCGCGCATGATTGTGCAGCCGTGCCGAGATCAAAACGCTCATCGAGCTCAAGCAGCGATTCCATAATCGCGCGCCGGTCTCATCGGCGCATGCTTTGCCCCGTACTACGACCCGTCTGCCCAATTTGGAAGCCCATCATATCGACGTTAGCCTCACACTCCGAACGCCCACACGTTTTTGCCGCACGTCAAAAGCGTGCTACCGAACATTTGATACCTGAGCCGTGATATAGCCTGCTGATTCGGGGCAATCATTTTTTACGCGATGCGACTCACACTGGCCGCCGTCCTTTCGTTGTTCGTTGCGTTTGGAAGCTGGCTCATCCAGCCACCCTCTGCCGCCACGCCAAGTGAGACAAGCGCTTACCGCCTCATCGCGGCGTCGGCCAATTCCGCGTTCGCCGTTGCAGATTCACCCACTCACACCATTGAGACTGCCAAAAACGGGCACTGCTCATGTGAATGTTGCAGCACCTACGGTTGTGTCGCAGCGGCACCCGCGCCGTCCACCCCCTATATCCCCGCACTGCCGTCGTCATTTCCCCTTCCTGCCGGACCGCTTCTACCGACGTTCGGAGGTTGGTACAGACGCCTGAAAAAACCCCCTCGGCTCATCGAGCTCTGATCCGATCGAATCCGGGCCATCCGACCAATTGTGCACGTAATTGCACGGCGATACCGCTTTTGGCGCATTCAACGATGCACCGCTACGTGCCTTGGGCCGCTATTTTCATCGGATTCTCCCTTTCCATCTGGTGAAGTATATTTAGTTAGCTCTTTTTAAAACGCAGTGGGTAACGCGGCTCACGAGGCATGCGGGTTGAAGCTGGAGAAATCGAGCTTGCCAGCGATGAGGAACAGGACGGTGCGCATCGTCGCGAAGCGCATATAACCGCGGGCCTTACGCTTGGCGGCCTGAAACAAACCGTTGATGGCCTCGATGAAACCGTTGGTCTTGCGGATCTGAGTCCAGGCGACAATACCGTCGAAGTGCCGACGAATCAGACGTACCACGTCTTTCATCGGATCGACCTTCGAGCGCATGACGTTGGTGCACCACTGCCGCAACATCTCGGAGACGACATGGATTTGCTTGCGTTCGAGAATCTCGCGCAGTTGCTTGCGATACAGCCAGGCGCGGGCGGTCCGATTGGTGGCGTACTGTCGTACCAGCGCGTTGAGGTCGGTCACTTGAGCCAAATTCAGTTTGTGCATGTCCTTGAGCAACGCCCAGCGCATGCCTTTGAGTTGCGGGTCGACTTTCTGCTCCTGGCGGCGCATCGTATCGAGCGTCTGGGAGGCGTGCGCGACGACGTGAAACTTGTCGAATGTCAGCCGCGCATGGGACAGATGCGCGCCTACGCCCTTGATGAAGGCGGGCGACATGTCGATGCTCATCGAGGCGACTTGTTCGGGTGTGCCGCCGTGTTGGCGCAGGCACATCGCGAGGCCTTCAATTGTCTTCGCGTCGCGCCCGGGCGGGACGAACACGACGCGCCGCGCCTGCATGTCGGCAACCAGCGTCAGGTACTCATGGCCACGCCGGTACGAGGTTTCGTCAATCGCCACCGCCGTGACGACCGACAGGTCTGCAGACGCGAGCGCGAGTTCCGCATAGCGCGAACAGATGGCGTGCACCCGGTGCCACGACAAATTGACGATGCGGGCCACCGCCGCAAACGGCATCTGCTGCGCCAGCATCAGCACAAGCGCTTCGAACAACAAGGTGAAGCCGTCGAGTTGGCCGACCCAATCGGGCTCGACCAGTCGCACCGCGCCGTCCGGCAAGCGCATTCGCGGCACGCGCACCTCCAGATAGCACTCGTGTTGGAAGAAATTCAGGTGGCGCAATCGCTTGATTTGCGTGCCATGAACCGGGTGCTCGCCGGCGACACCGGGATAGGCGAAGCGGCTGCCGGTGACAAAGTCCACCGCAATCGTGAGTTGCCGTTTGGCCGTGTCGAACTCGACGCCTTACACGGACCATGGGGCCTTGATTCCCAAGGCGGCCGCAAAGAGTTGATTCGTCATGTTCGCTTCGTCTTGCATGGCTGGTTGCCGCATTCTGCCGCAACCAGCCAGCGGCCAACTTATCGATTCAGCGCGCCTCAAGGGTGCGGATTCACCGGGCTTACGCCCGCCCTTGACCCGCCAACATCACCCACTCGGAATTCAAAAGAGGCATTTAGTTTCACCGGCTTCAGATTCAAAAAATATCGCTTCCTGTTATGCAATTCCACTCTTCCGTGTGTGACAAAGCGATCTCGCTTGCATGCCGGACCACCCGCATGTCACATCCCTTTTTGCAAACCCTTATCGGGTATAGAAACCCAAGGATCGGTGACCACGGGGGAATCTATACGGCGTTATGCCAACTCAACAAAGAGAGAACCGCGATGATCCATTCAACCGTTCATGACACGCCCAACTCCTCGGTCATTCATGCGCGAACCATTCCGGCCCGCACCGATCATTTTGAATTCTTCTTCGGTCTATACAAGAATTTACTCAGCCAGTACTTTCGTCAGACCCTCGGCTGGGACGACGCCTTCAGACGCGCAGCGTTTCGTCTGAGCTACCCGATTGATCGCTGCGTAGCAATAGTCACCGAATCGGACGCTCTCTGCGGGGTGTTGGTCACACAACCGCATGACGAAAACGCGATCGAGATCGCACTACTGCTCATCGATCCGGCATTTCAGTGCAAAGGTATCGGTATGCAGGTTCTGCAGCGCGTATGCGACATGGCATCCGACAGTCGCCTCGATGTGCGTCTTCAGACCTTCCGGTCAAATGAGCGGGCATCAAGATTCTATCTGCGGCACGGTTTCGAAATCGTCGACCAAGACGAGCACTACCTCTTCTTCCGCAAACGATGCATCAAAACCTTTCCGTGACTGGCGAGATCGAACGGTATTGAACCGCATCCTGTTCGTGCTCGAGACCGGCACGCGATCAAACAATCGCCCGACCCGGCTCGGCTTGGGATCGAAAGCAACTTGTTGGCGATCGCGTCAACCGTGCCGGTTTCGAGCACGTGGAAAACTCGCCGCCTGCCGATCGGCAAGTGGGCAGCCGAGGTTTTCAGGCTGCCTTGCCCCCCGGTTTTAGAGACGGTTTCATAGAGACGGTTGAACTCGCTTGAAACCGCTTGGGTTTTTGAGCCCAAGCTGGCTTCTGATAGAACCAGAGCCGTTTGAGTTCGTCGCGTAGCAGGACTACTGATTGGCGGCCAACAGTTCCTTCAGGTGCACGGACTGTTCGGGCCTCAGATTGGGGCGGTTGCGCAGCCGTCGAAACGCCGATCAAGCGGATTCGGCGCCACTAGCAGGTGATGTGTCGAATCCGTGGTTACCCGATACGGGCGCTTGTAGACCGGGCGCAGTCCCTGACGTTGCAGGCTGCGTCGCACGCACTCAGCGCTCGCCGAGTGGCCCTGAGCACGCAATTGCCGCACGATGCGAGGACGGCCATAGCTGCCACGGCTGGCGCGGTGAATGGCGGCCCCGTCCCAGCCACTGGAGCCTTTCGAGCCGCGGGTCTCCGCAGTGCTCGCACCAGATCCGTCGACGCGGCACATGCAGTACCACGTGATACTCGAACAACGGCAGATCCCGCACCCGTCGGATCGTCGTCTCATGAATCTACTGGCAGCGCTTGCCGCATTGTTCGCAATACATCGCCTTGCTGATCGGCCCGAGATACAACGACAGCGTTCGACTGTTCTCCGACGGCCATTCCACCCGTTCAACTCGGTAGCCCGTCCAGCAGCCCAGTGCCTGTAGTGCTTTGCAATCCAGCAATTTGGCCCCCAACACCCGTTTCTAGCGGTGTCAGAATACAAACTGCCTTGAAAACCTCCACGGTTTTCCACGATGAACCAAAAGAAAGCCCCTCGCCGATTCTTCGGAGAGGGGCAAAGGCCGAAAGCTCAACGGGGTATTGAGCTTTCCGAGGACAGATCGCGATGTGGGATCGTGACTCGATTCGACCGTCGCATATGTTCGGAACGCCACATACTGGGCGGAATTTCGGGGGTGGATTGATCCCCGCTCAACACTAGCAACTTCGTGAGCATTGGCTAACCTAGGTAAGACGGGGTTCGCGCCAAGCCTCAATCCGGAACGCCGGAAAACTAGCTCTAGACCTGGTCCGGAAAACCCAAGCGGTTCACCGAGGCCGTTCTCCAAGATTGAAATGGCCCGAAGAGATCAGGCAGGTCAGCGGCTCGCGGGAAGTAGATTTGGTCTGCTGCTCGCAGCTTCGCGAGCAGCAGCTCGTGCAGGCGATCCCATACGCCCGCAGCTTGCCAATCGCGTAGCCGTCGCCAGCAAGTCACGCCCGAGCCGCAGCCCATCTCGGCGGGGAGGTCGCGCCAGCGCAGTCCCGTCTTGAGAACGAACAGGATGCCGGTCAGCGCGGCGCGATTCGAAACAGGCAAGCGGCCTGGGTTCTTCTCGCGCCGTGGCTTGAGTGGCGGTAGTAACGGCTCGATCAATATCCACAGTTCGTCGTCGATGATCGGCTTGCCCATCTCCTCAGCCTCGGTTATTCCGATGCCTGAGGCTAACGGCTTGCCGCGAAAGCTAACAGCCCCACGGAGCCTTTTGAAACCGCTTCTAAGAAACCGATTTCAGCACTATCGTTCCATCCAAATCCCTTCCTTTTCCAACTAATGCCACATTCTCGATCAAACAGGAGAGCCACTACGCAGCAGATCGACATCTAGATACACTGAACATGCCGTTTTAATTTTCGGAGTCGCAATCTTCAGACAATATTCACTTCAATCAAGTCATCATCACAAATTCCTTGAAGTATATTGTCGGTTTCGAAACATGAAAAATTGCTATTATTTGACAACCTTATGAGTTGATCGGACTCCATATCGCCTGAGTCAATTTGTGCCCATGGCGCTCTGGGCATCGCCCAGGCGTGCCATGTTACAGCCGCGTTAGAACGGGCTGCGTATCGTGTCGCCGTTAGTGAACATCGCGTCGACGACCTGATAGAAACCCATCGCCGTATCCGCGACCTCCCAGACCGCGAGGATCACGTGATAACCGCTACGCGCCGGCAGCCGGCATTGGTGGATGGTGGGCTGCAGTGGCACCAGGTTCACGTTCGGGTCCCAGTACGGCTGCCCCGGATTCTGGATCGAGCAGAACGGCGTGGGTTCGAACTGCGCACGAGTCAGCTTTTCCGACGGGTTCCAATCGGCACGCGTGATGAAGTAGTTCCAGCGCCGCGTCTTGTGCACAGCGCTGAATTCCCATTTGAAATTTTGCAATGCGCCCGAGCGTAGCGGGATCTTCTGCCAGCGGCTGGGCGACTGCTCGTTCAGCACTGGCAGCGCACCGTTCGTGCTGGCACCGGCGATTTCGCCATCTATCGGTGGTGTGGCATTCCTGGCATCGTCCGGCGCGAACGCATCCGACAGACCGCCTTGCGTCGCGGGGAAGAACTTCCCATTCTCCATTGCGTTCGCGTGCCATGCGTCGATATGGCAGTTCAGATTCTGGGCTAGCGTGCATAGCACGACACGCGATGGTGGTTCGGTAAGCCGCCCGTGCGCGTGAACATCGATCGTCGGAATCTGCAGTGCAACACCAACCAGTACGTGCAGCATCGGGGAAGCAGCGTATCTACGGATAATTTGATTCATGAGCCCTCACGGCGTTGATGTCGGAATGAAGGTGCGCACATCGGCTCGTCTCGGATTGCTAGGCCGCAATTCGCACCGATGCGTCGTCGCACTGGAATACACAAATGCGAGTGCCGTATCGAATGGCGGAGGCGTTAACGTTAAGTTTCCAGACAAACGACACTCATCGAATCGAAACATATACGCAAAAAAATAAAAAATAAAATCCCCATCCAAACACCAAATCCACGATCATAAAAAAATTCAGTATTTCGCATTAGGCAAAACAATCATCGACATTTTCAAAAACCCCATCAAAACAGCACACAGATTAGTATTTATTTTAATTTTATGATTCTGCTTTTCAAATTTTTAAAATTTACAGAACAATTTAGAATCAAATTTTCAATAATCAGGCTGGGGATGCGGACAAAAACTTGGACTACCTGGAGGTAGTTCATGTACTCATACGAAGACCGCACGCGAGCTGCTCGGCTCTACTTGAAGTTGGGCAAGCGCATCGGGACCACCATCAGGCAACTGGGTTACCCGACGAAGAACTCTCTTACGTCTTGGCACCGCGAATACGAACGGTGTCATGATTTGCCGGCCGGCTACGTCCGTTCGAGGCCGAGGTATTCGACCGAACAGAAGAAGGCAGCCGTCGATCATTATCTGAGCCATGACCGTTGTGCTGCTGCCACCGTGTTGCGAGAAATGCCCAGGCGCCGCGCGATCTCGCGCTCCGATACGCCTTTTGGGCTTTGAGCACATGGATTTGCATCCACTGTTCCTTCTGGAGCATCGCCAGCCTTTGCGCGCAAAAGGCTGACTGTACTGAAAGGTGGCTCAGATTTACTTCGCGCGAAGTGGCTCATTATTACTTTGCGTCCAACACTGTGGATTCCTCCGGCTGTCGGTGCGCACCTGGATATAACGTTTGCGAGCTCAGTCAGCTGATGACCGGTCGCACATCCGGCTAAATTGCCCAACCAACGTCCGGTACGTTGGTGCGCTGCACTTGCTCCAGCGCATCGAGGTAGCGATGGACTGGAACAGCGGAAAGCTGCTCATCATGGATAAGGACCAACGCCTTGAGCGCCGTACGCTCCGAGTCGGTTAAAGTCCACGGGTGACCATGCTCGACACGCGCAATGCATCGAGCAAGTGCGGTGCCGCTCGACGATACGGCTCCGCATCTCCGTCAGCAGATAAACAGACGGCAAGAGCCAGCACGTTGGACAACGTAATGATGGCATCGACGTCGCCGCGGCCTTCACGGAGCGCGGCAAGAGCGAGATGGTGTTTGAGCGCAAGGCGGCGTATCTGTTCCGCCGGAAGGGGTAGAAACTGGGCCTTCGTGAGCGGCCGACGACGCAAGTTAGAGTGTTTTTGCATAAATGGATTTCGGCGTTCAACTCGATACCGAAATGACATTGGATTCGGGATCAGCGGGAGAGGACCTATCCGTGATTTCGTGGGCGAGGCATATGATGAGGTGTAAAAGCCATGGATATGCCGATGAAGAAGAAAAGACAAACGGTGGCCTCGCAGGCAGCGGCCCGCGGGCCGCTGCCTGAACTGCCCAAGGAACTTCTAGATCAACTGGTCAAGGGGCCGATGACGCCGGCCGAGGTGCAGGATCTGATGCTGGCGTTCAACAAGGCGGTCATCACCGATCGCGGCCCGGTCCGGGTCGACGTGCCTCGTGACCGTGACGGCAGCTTCGAGCCGATCCTGATCCCCAAGCACGAGCGCCGTTTCACCGGCTTCGACGAACGCATCATCGCGATGTATGCCCGCGGCATGAGCGTGCGCGAGATTCGGGCCTTTCTGGCCGAGAGCTACGGCACCGAGATTTCTCCCGACTTCATCAGCTCCGTCACTGACGAGGTGATGGCCGAGGCGCTGAGCTGGCAGAGCCGCCCGCTCGAGACGATGTATCCGGTGGTGTTCTTCGACGCGCTGCGAGTCAAGATCCGCGCCGACAGCGTGGCTCGAACAGGGACGATCGCTCCTAGCAATCAGACCCCAATTAGTTTAACCGTGATAAGTCCTATTACTGGGTTACATCTTCCTCCTTCCCTCTACGGAGATGCCCCCTCCGATTACGGCGCAAACAGAAAACGTACGTTTTCCGTACCCGTGCCAAGTAATACCGACAGACGGTCACCCCATCGCCGCCATGCGTCGCGCATCTGCGCGTCATAATCGAACTGCAGATAGATCCGATCAAGCGGATCGTTGCGTGCGTGGTTTAGACATCGATGGACGGTGCTTTCCGGAATACCCAGCGACTGCATCATCGTTGCGCACGTCCGACGCAAGTCATGACATTTCCATTGACCACCTGCGAGAGTAAGCGCATCAGTTGCTCTCGTTCGACCTTCGGTCGGCGAATCCTTTGGGCGTTGCCGGTCACGGATCGCCTTGCACGCCGTATGGATGCTGACGTGCGCTAGCTTGCCCTTTTGCGACGGAAACACGTATTCGCGACGTGCGTCACCTTCGGGCACTCGAGCGCGCTCGACCTGCTGCGCCGCGAACTGCGCGAGAACGAAATCGGACAGATGAATCGTAATCTCCGCGTTCGACTTCGTGTGTTCCTTTGGAATCGTCCACGTCCGTGCCTTGAAGTCGAGATCGGCCCATCGTGTCATGAGCGTTTCGCCGACGCGCGTTCCGCAACCTAGCATCACCCATACCGCTGACACAATAGAACGAGGAAGCCGCGCAGCCGGAATAAGTTCACCGAGTGTGCAGATTTCGTCGTCCGTAAGTGTCCGATCGCGTTCGTTGCCACGTACCGGATCGTAATCGCCTGAAACGACATCCTCTTTCGCAAGTGCGAGCACATCGCAATCGCTCAGCAAGCGCTTCCACGGCTGATTACGTTCGCCCCACCGAATCATTTGCTGGATGGTTCCCAGCATCTCGACCGCTTGCCGGTTATGTCCCACGTCGGAGATCGCGGTAAGCAGCGGCAGAACGTTCGACGCAAACACACCCGCGACTCTTTGCGCACGGAGAGTCGGAAGCACATGTTTTTCCATCGCACCTCTGAGCAACTTGCCGCCATCCTTTCGGCCTTTCTTGCCGCGCTTCTTGTTGATGGTCGCGAACCACGCATCGAATAAATCACCAAACGTGAGTTCGTCCATCGCCGCTATTTCCGCCGTGGCCTGACGTTCACGCTTCTTCGCATCGAGATAGTCCACGCCATCGCGTGCCTGTGAACGAATCTTCACCGCTGCTGCTCGGGCATCCTCCAGCGACAACTGCGCGTCGGCCGTCGTGCGCCCCCATGCCTTGCCGAGCGGCTTGTCACGTTGCTTGCCATTGATGCTGACGCGAACGAACCAGGTTTTCCCGCCCGTCGGGCCGACACGCAGGAACAATCCACGCCCATCCGACAGGAAATACCGTTTCCCCGTCGCCTTAGCTGCTTCGATTTGCCTGACGGTCAGCGCACCCATGATCGCCCTCCATTGATATCGTCACCCGATCAGCCCGTGCCTCTTGAGCAGAGCCTACCCCACACCGCGAACACTAAAAAGACACTAAAAAGTCGCGGCTCGTGCAGGATTTCCGCGGACGCCGGCGGACCACCGATATCCCGCAGACCCTTGTCAAGTAAGGCTTTGACGGATTCCAGCGGACCGAGTCGGAACACCCGGAAAATAATCACAAATCATTTAACTTTGAACGACGCATGCGCGGTGAGCCAATAGCCGCAAGGCTTTTCGCTCCAGCGCCTGAAATGCAGTTTCCGTCATCCGGGTACGAACGCTAAATGAACCCTAAAAAGCGGACGCTTCGGGAACGGCCGCCGGTGCACGCGCTCAGGACGCTGCGCGGTGTCCCGCTGCCGTTGCGCCGGCAGGCGATCGAGGTGCTGCCGCAGCGGATTGCGCGGGCGACGGGGACGCTGCGGCGCCAGGCCCGGAAGGCGGCGGCGGAGCAGGCGTATGCGTCGCAGCCGGCTGCGACGAGGACGCTTGGCCGGCGCCGGCTCCCCCTGCCGAACCTGACGCGACGGAACCCGAAGCCGCAGGCGCGGCGCCGGGCGGCGGGCGCAGCCCGCCGTCGAGCGAGGTCCGGCGAGCTGCCAGGTCGGCCTGTTCGGCGCTGCGCAGAGCGGTGCGATCGGAGGACAGGCGCGCCGCTTCGGCATCCGGATTGATCGTGTTGACGCGGATGCGCTCGACGTCGCCCACGCCCGCCAGCCGGTTCAACGGCACGTAGTCCGTCCGAAACACCAGTTCGACGCCGCTGCTCAGGTTGACGTCGGCGTGCGAACTCTCGGTCGTCTGGGTCCGGTCGGTCGACACGTAGCCGATCGTGCTCTGCACATTGGCCTCCGCGCCCCAGGGCCCGAAGCGGGCGCCCCCGCTCACGCCCACCGTGTTGCGCGTGTCGAATTGCGAGCCGCGGTCGTTGGCGGCGGCGCTGCTCGCATCGATATGGAAATTCATCGCGGCGTTGAGCCGCCCGCTCTCGATGACGATG